>Ga0316218_1000033_pt1 | contig 212320 bp, 169 predicted proteins | sample TBH18003metaG_FD_203634 | JGI IMG/M metagenome (GOLD analysis project Ga0316218, IMG submission 203634) | Freshwater microbial communities from Trout Bog Lake, Wisconsin, USA - TBH18003 | ecosystem: Environmental > Aquatic > Freshwater > Lake > Hypolimnion/Profundal zone | place: USA... | reverse complement strand
AACCGCCAGAACCAGGTTCTTGGATACCATCAGATATCCAAAGGGGGTATGACCGGAACAATTATAGATATCCGGGTTGTTTTCCAGGTCGCATTGAAAGCCTGTGCTACTTCAATCATAGTTGCGCATAACCACCCGTCAGGTAATCTGGAAGTTAGTTCAGCAGACCGAAAGATTACCCAGAATCTCAAAGAGGCCGGTCTTATCCTTGAAATTCCCCTGCTTGATCACCTGATTCTCTCCTCTGAAGGCTATTATTCCATGGCCGATGAAGGTATTCTTTAAACTAAAATTTACAAACCGGCGTGCCAGACAAAGTCCGTCCGTCAGCTGACGGACGGATGCCATAATAAGTCCTCCGGGCAGGAGGCAATAAAACAATGGATTTAAACGATTGGAAGATTATTGCAAGTTACACCCGTATGGAAGCTGTTGCCGATGGGGTTCAGGTACCGATTAGTCCGGATATCGTCAAAGAAGCCGGTATCAAATTCCCAGTTTTCCTGACACGCGGAGTTTATGACAAGTATGTACTGGTCCCCTTTGACATGCCTCATCAGAATGAGGAAGGTCGGCTTTGGGATATCCTGTATATGTTTTCACTCTCAGCCCGAAGATGTTCTGGCGCTGACTTGAAGTTTGAATTCTGCTGCCAGCTTCCGGACAAAGGTGATTGGACCAAATACGAGAAAGTGTGTGAAGGGAACAGGCTGCTGAGGGAAGTCACTCTTAGAGCTGAGATTGGTCCGCTTGACCTGGATGATCCAACCCCGGCCATCACGATCCTATTTCCGGATGAAGATTAGAAATTTAATTAACCGGCGTGCCAGACAAAGTCCGTCCGTCAGCTGACGGACGGATGCCTCAATAAGTCCCCCGGGCAGGGGGCAAACTCCATGACAGAAAATCAATTTCTGGAAGAAATGTCTTTTTATCAGCGCAGATTTGAACGATTACATCGAGCCATAATCAAGGATATGAAGCAGTATATCGATAAAAATCAGGCTTATGACAGCACTTTTTACAAAACAATTGAAAGTTTTTCAGCAAATATTACAATAACCGGAGAATGGGTTAAGCTTCTAAGGAGTTATAATTCAAATAAATATGCCCGAATGTTACGGTTTCCCAATGAATTTAATACTAACAACGGCGTGCCAGATAAAGTCCGTCTACTGACGGATGCCAAAATAAATCCGAAAGGCATCGGTCAATCGAATGTCAAGATATGCCAATGATCCAAGAATGATCAAAGCGAAGTTTACCTCTTGCTGCTCAAAATGCAGGGCTAAACTTACCAAAGGTGTCAATATCTATTATTGGCCTTTATCTCATGAAGTTTTCTGCATGACTTGCGGTGAGGCCTCTTACCGGCAATTCCTTTCTTCAGCTGCAGATGAAGATGTCTATAACGGATGTGGAAATCCATTCGCAAATTAATTAATCCGCTGTGCCGGAGGCTTAACAATCCTCCGCACAGCGGTATTTTTTTGTTCCACAAAACTCCCCGGGTAAATCTCCCCTAGTAAAACCCAGATTACTTTTTTTCTTCTTATAGGGATCATCAAACTTCAATACAACCCTTACTATCCGGCAATTTTCGTAGTCCAGTAATTTTTCAACCGTTTAGTCACCACCTTTTCGACTTATCCTGGCAATTCCCAAACTGATCTGTTCTTCTTGCAACAATGCGCTTTCTTCACCGTTATCTTCTGCAGAAAGCAGTTCATCCAACAGGTAACTTTAGATTGATCCCTTAACCGAACCCTTCCCTAACTGTAGATTGATCCTATTTCACTGATATTTTAAATCAAATTCAATGCGAAGATAGAATGCCCCATCCGGTAACGGTCCCCTCATTCAAGAACTTTCGCGGCATATCCTCAGTCTCTGTCAGCTGACGGATCTTTGCGGTATTCCACGGTTTCTTGACTGCCCTTCAGTGACACCCTTTAAAAATCTTGCATATAATTTTCACTTAAAATTAAGTATCATGAAAAAGTTTCAAAAACATTTTGTAGGAAAAGGCAAACAGGTTGAAGGTCTTCAAATTATCAAAGTAACCGTAAACATGGATGATCTGAACGATCTCTCTTACGAATTTAACGGCGAAACTTACGCCACTTTCGAAGTTGCAAAAATGAAAACAGCAGACCAGTTCGGTCGCGAATTTACAGTCTATGTTAGCCGCAAAGAAGAAGTGGAAGACGAACCGGAAACTGAAAAGGAAAACAAACCGGAAACAAAAATGAAAAGGCCGGTTAAAAAAGTAAAGGAGAGCATCGATGAAGTAGCAGATCTTCCCTTCTAAAGATGAAAAACCCTCTAATCAGGGTTTTTTTATGTTCGATTTTTTCTCTGAGAAATACCCTTTTACACTCAAATTACGCACAAAGGTATTGATCGCCAGCCGGAAATGTAAAGGGCCGTCCGGCGATACCTGTTAATCATTTGGCGTATCGCCTCCCGGCACTTCGTGCTTGTTCAGTTTCTGCCTTTGGTCACTGAGTGGAGCCGAAATGGAAGGCAGAAACTGACATTCGCCCATTGACATTATCCGCCTGGCTCAATATTAAATGCCCGTAATTTAAGTATAACCGGCGAGCCAGATGCCAAAATAAATCCGTAGGGCAACGGTAGATGATTATGAGTAAGAATAATGGTTCAACAGTAACCCGTGATGAAGCGGTTGCATTGATTGAGTTAGTAGAAGTTGAAGCAGTGGTTGCTGCTGTTGAAGTTCCTGAACCGGTCGTTTTAACGATTGTGAAGCCGGAGCCGGTACTAGCACCCTGGAAACTTTCCCTGGATGAACGGATTCAGAAGGTTGAAGACCTGAGTCTATTAATCGACCGTTACCGGATCTTAAACGAAAGTCGCAGGAAGTTGCAGACTTTCCAACTGGGCGCTGATGGGCTTAGCTCATCCATTCAGCTTCGTGATGCTGCAGGAAATGAGTTCAGAACCTCAAACTCCGCAGTGCTCAACACCGTCATCGAAGAGATGAAACGGACGCTTGACACGAAAGTCCGGGAAGTTGAAGATCTGATTGACCTTTAAAAATTGGGAGCTTGCTCCCTTTTTTTGCTCGGTACATAATAATCAGTGCTACAACATATAGATTCCTTAGTAGGTAAGTAAAAGATGACTCTAATAATCCATTAAAGCCTAATAACAATCAACTCTTTGGATAGAATTGTTTTCTGTATTGTGCCGGGGAATAGGTTGTAACCTCCTTAAATACTCTTGCAAGGTGGAAACGGTCACAAAACCCAGCTAAACGGGCTATTTCATCGATCGTCTCGGAAGTATGATGAAGCAATATACTTGTTTTCTGTACCCTTCTTTCACGAACAAATTGTTGTGGTGAAATTCCAATTTCCTCTTTGAAATGACGGGCAAATGAGTTGACTGCCATATTTGCAACACCAGCCAACCTGTTATTGGTAAGCCCTTCCGAAATATGATCTTCAATTTCTCTTAACACATTTAACATACGTTGATCGGTTGTTGCCAAATTCCAGAACTCTTTTGGAATCTGACTTACAGCAAGAATGATTATTTTATAGATCAACAAACTTGACAGTACAGACAACTGTTCATTGTTCTTCCGAAGACTGACTGACAGATCTTCCAGATCATTGCGCAGATCATGATAAACATTAAATGAGAAAAGTTGCGGCGTGATAAAATCATACGGCATACCTAGGTTAAAATGGATAAAAAGATGCAAAACTGCTCCTTCACTTACTAGATTTGTCTCTGAAATATCGTCTTCAACCCTGCCACCTTCCAGGTTGTAACCTGAGTGAGGTATGGTATTCTCCTTTAAACGACTTGAAAATGCAGTATAAGGCGGAATAAGAATAATCTGACTGGGACTCATCTCAATTGTTTTTCCCGCAAATGAGATAACACCACCTGAACTTTTATTCCAGTATATCCTCCAATAGGGGAATGACATATTCCGGCTTTCCCAATTTTTAAGCCACCAAAAGCGGCAACACAGCAAATTTACATTCAATCCTGAAAACAGCTGTGAAACATTCGATGGGTCGCCTTTATCGGGTACTTTAAAAAATTTCATATTACAACTAACTGATAAGACTGAGTAAATATATACACAAATATACTAAAAAAAGAAGATAATGAATAATGTGTATATCTGGCTACTGACATTATTTATTTAGTCTATTAGATTGATAAACTAAGTGTTATAATGATTATTTATTATAAGAATAACAATTAAGGTCCAGGTGACTTATATTGATGGTTGAAATATACATAAAATTGGATTATTAGTCCATAGCATTTGGGTTTGGTACAGTCTATTTTTGACCTGAGATAAATCTAAAAAAATGGGAAAAGCAATAAGTTTAAATTTCGATGGAGGAAAGTATATTTCGAAGGTGGTAACTTTTGGCGTTTGTGCTACAGGCGATCCCCGGATTGATCAGGATGCACGTCAGCGCACCTTAAATATCGTCGGGATGATTTCCGATCATCTGGCTGAAAAAGTAAAAATGCCTGATGGTGTGCCTGTAAATGTAGTTTATTCAAACGTGCTTATTGATGGCGAACCTCAGGCAGATATTGTTGCCCGTCAGTTTAAGGATGCAGGTGTCGATGCAGTTATATGCACTCCTGATACATGGGCATTTCCACAACTATCATTGATGAGTTTGATGGCTCACTTTCCTAAAGATATGCCGCTCAATATTACCTGCGGGAACAGTGCACCAAAACCTGGTGTTGTATTTGCTCACGCAGTTAATGGGGCTTTTGCTCAATCAGGACGACTGACGCATCTGAATGTTGGAACCTGGGATGATGAGGGACAGTTCCCTAAAATTACGGATTCAACAATTCAGGCACTTGTAGATTGGTGCTATGGTGCATTAACTTTTTCAGGATTAAAGGGAAAACGTATTGTTTGTTTTGGACATGACTCAATGGGTATGGAAACAGCACTTACCCATGTACTCCCTACCCGCAATACCTTTGGACTTGAAGTCGCCCGGCTCGATATGAAATTATTGGCAGATATGCTCAGCAAGAAGGCGTATGATAAGGAGGAGCTCCGGTTCATGCGAAACTGGGTTGGGAATCATTTAACAAGTCGTTTGGATTTGACTCAGGCTGGAGCCGATGAGAAACTCGATCAATCATTGGCCATGTATCTCATTATGCGAGACCTCCTGAAAGACCTGAACGCGGTAAGCGGAGCCTTCATGAACCAACTAGAATGGGGAAGTGACCCACGCGGAATCCCGCTTCCGATTTGTGACCTTGCTGAATCCCTGTTTAATACAACCTTTGACCACAATGGTCCCAAGAGTCCGATTCCTTTCGGAACTGAGGCTGACATGCAAGGTACACTGACTATGCTCTTTTCAACATGGCTCTCGGGCGGCAATCCTCCACTTTTTATGGATTTCCGCAAGGTATGGGAACCAAAAGAGTTAGTGGCCAAGGCGAATGAACTTGGAGTTTTGGTTAAGGGAGATGAACTTTGGGCTTTGAAAGGAATTGTTGACGGGAATAACTCTGGTTCGGCAAGTCTGAACTGGGCCGCAAAACAAGGTGCATCAGAAGATGAAATTATGCGTAACATATCCTTGCCGAGTGCAGAATTGTATTACTTCCCGGGCGGAGGAAATAGTGTTACATTTGTTAGTCCAGGTGGAATTAATGGTATTGCTGCACGTCTGGCCTATAGTGAACTATCCGGAATGTTCAGTCTGGTATGGGATGAAGCCTCAACAGTTGATTTGCCGGCTAAATTGGCTGATTTTGTAGCAAATAGTTCAAATGTAACCTGGCCACATAGTTGGATTGTGCCGAAATATGCCACAATGGGTGAATACAAACAGTACGCTCCTGCTAATCATTTCCACATGATAGCCGGCTTAAGACCATCTGTTCTGCAATTTTGGATGGATCTCACAAATGTTTTGTCTGTTACTCCCTGGCTGGCTCGTCCTCATTTCATTGAAGGGATTGACCGTCCGTCACCACTCTTGCACCTAATTAATGGCGGTGAAAATGTAACGAAACAACTAAGGGCAAAAGGTAAATAAATAAATCTCCATATGGCTGATGATTCTTCGGCCAGATGGATCTTATTTTACTTTCGTGATAAAAAAACAAGTTATTTACACATGAAACAATTTATCCGAAAGCCTTTAAGAAAAGCATTTTATGCAAATTATGAAAAACAGTATAAATATTTACTTAATATAATTCCGAGTTTAAACGGAAAAGACTTTGTCAGCCAGTCTTGTAAAAAATGTAATTGAAATAACCCATGAACTTAGCTATTCTGGTATTAGATTGTGGAGCTACTAATGTAAAGGCATGTCTTGTAAATGTAAAGGGTCAGATTTTGGCCTCTCATTCATTAGCAAACGAAACAAAACCAGACCCTTATCTAAAAGGAGGTCTGATTTGGGATGTAGAGGACATATGGAACAAATTATCCCTATGCTGTAATAAGATAATAAATGAGGTTTCCGGTATAGAAATTATAGGAATTACTGTTACCACATTTGGAGTTGATGGTGTTCCAATGAAAAAAAACGGTGAAATATGTTATCCGGCCATATCCTGGCAATGCAGTCGCACCGGGGCAATAGAAAAAAATATTAACAAATATTTTGACCCAACCTATTTATTTCAAACAACAGGCTTAAAATCATACCATTTCAATACGATCAATAAGTTGATCTGGTTCAAAGAGAACAGACCTGAGGCTTTGGAAAAGATGGATTATTATGTCTTAATACCTTCGTACATTTTGTACAAACTAACCGGAGAATTGGTCACTGATGCCACTATGGCCGGGACTACCATGTTGACTGATCTAAAAACCCGTAAATTTTCAGATACGATATTAAAAGGTTTAAATCTCAAAAAGTCAATATTCCCGCCTTTGGTTGAACCTGGAGAGATCATGGGGAAACTGACTTTTGATGCAGCAGCCAGGCTGGGCATCAAAGCAGGAACGCCTGTAATCGTCTCCGGCCATGATACCCAGTTTGCACTATTGGGATCAGGCGCAGGAATAAATCAACCAGTACTTAGTTCTGGTACATGGGAGATCCTGATGGCCCGGACATATTCCGATTCGCTTACGATGCCCTCACAAGACTTAGGAATAACCATTGAGTTAGACGCGCAACCTGGATTAATCGATATTGGAATACAATGGGTTGCATCAGGAGTGCTTGAGTGGATTGGAAAGTCATTTTATGGAGAATTTCAGGATAGTTCTTCCCGATATCTGCCAATGGTAAATGAAGCATCTGTTATTCCTGCAGGCAGCTTGGGAGTACAAGTTATACCTGAATTATTTCCTGGAGGACTCTTTAACAAAAATGGGAACATAACCGGGTTAAACCATCAGATTAGCCGGGCTCATATATACAGGGCCACTCTGGAAGCTTTGTCCTATTATGCCCGTTATGGATTAGAAAAACTTGAAGAGGCAGGAGGTTATAAAGCCACAAGTGTCATTTGTGTTGGAGGCGGGTCACAAAATAAACTCTGGAATCAAATTAGGGCAGATATCCTGGGTGTTCCGGTTAAGGCTGTGGATATGAAAGAAACTACCGCTTTAGGAGCCGCAATTAGCTCATTCATTTCGTTGGGGATCTATTCGAATATGAAAGAAGCCATGGATAATATGAAGGGATTATCAGTAAGATATGAACCTGGAAATAATTGTTCCCGATATTCAGTTTATTATAATTCCTATATCTCTTCTGTCACTTCTGCCAGTTAAAGAGAAAGTAAGATTCAAAATGTCCTATTATCAAAATCTGTTCCCAAATCATAAATGGAATATGTGTTACAAATAGAAATTCTCAACTCAATAAACAGAATTCACCATGATATTATCTAAACAACCCGTATAAATGAAAAACAAGACATCCATATTTAAAAGTGAAAACAACCAGAGTTATTTGATCCCATTTATTTTGGTGACCAGTCTTTTTTTCTTGTGGGGATTTGCTCATAGTCTTCTGGATATATTGAATAAGCACTTTCAGGATATACTGCATGTATCCAGAGCTCAATCCGGGTTAGTGCAAGCGGCTGTTTATGGTGGATATTTTCTGATGGCAGTTCCAGCGGGTATGTTGATGAAGAGATATGGATACAAAAAGGGGATTATTTTTGGTTTATTGCTTTATGCCACCGGTGCCTTTCTTTTTTATCCTGCTGTTCACATTAAGACTTTCTGGGCTTTTTTGGTTGCATTATTTGTAATTGCACTGGGTTTAACCTGTCTGGAAACGGCCGCTAACCCGTATGCTTCGGTCTTGGGGCCAAAAGATTCTTCTGCACAAAGGCTCACCCTCTCGCAGTCCTTTAATGGCTTAGGCTGGATATTTGGTCCGCTGATTGGAAGCATCATCATCTTTGGGAATGGGCACAATTCAACAGATCAGTTTTCTTCTCTGGCCATCCCCTATGTGACCATTGGGTTCGTAGTATTGTTAATTGCAATTTTATTTGCTAAAACAAAATTGCCTGAAATTAATGAAGCTCAGGCCGAACATGTTGAATATACAGAAATAGAAGAAAAAACCGAATCTATTGCTTTTAAATCGCTTTTCCATTATCGGCATTTTGTGTTGGCTATAGCTGCCCAATTTTGCTATGTAGCTGCCCAGACAGGGATCAATAGTTTTTTTATTAATTACGTTTTCGACGTTTTCAAATACACTGAGTCTCATCAGGTAATAGGTCAGGATCTACTTTATGCCATACTGAAAGCGGTAAGTAATGGGTCCCAAATCAATGAAGAATCATACAAAACAGCATCAGGTATTATATTATCCATCGGTGGAATGGGATTATTTACTGTTGGAAGATTCCTGGGAAGCGCAATGATGGGATGGTTTAGACCCAATCGTTTACTCTTGTATTATGCCTTATCATGTATGGTTCTTACTGTGGTAGTTATATTCGGTTTAGGGGCTGTTTCCATTGTTGCTCTCTGCTTTATCTACTTCTTCATGAGCATCATGTTTCCCACAATATTTGCGCTTGGACTGAAAGACCTGGGAAGTCATACAAAGCGAGCCTCTTCATTTTTGGTGATGGCGATTGTAGGCGGGGCTATTTTCCCGGCCCTGATGGGTTACATTGCTGATATCAGCAGTATGAGTATCGGATTTATCGTCCCGTTAATATGCTTCTCCTTTGTTTTTTATTATGGATTAAGTGGATATAAACCCCGAAGGGTATAAAGGTTGATTACAGAATTACGAGTAAAAATGATTTTAAATCTCAAATTGTTATGAATGAATTTTTAAACACAAGACTACAACACCCGGCTCAGCAGATCGTACTGGTGATTGGCCGAATATACAATCGTGGATTAACTACAACCTCAGGAGGAAATATATCAATTATTGATAATGATGGCGATATTTGGATAACACCGGCAGGTGTGGACAAAGGGTCTTTGCGTCCCTCCGATATAATGTGCATAAAAAAGGACGGTTCTGTTATCGGGAAGCATAAACCATCCTCTGAATTCCCCTTTCATAAAGCAATTTATGATATGCGTCCTGATATTAAAGCTATTATTCATGCGCATCCCCCGGCACTGGTTTCATTCAGTATCGTCCGGAAAATTCCAAATACCAATATCATTTCCCAGGCAAAGCATATCTGTGGGCCTATTGGATATGCTGAATATGAGATTCCCGGTAGCCATGCATTAGGCGAACGAATAGCTCAGGAATTTGACAAAGGTTATATGGCCATTATTATGGAGAACCATGGTACTGTCCTTGGAGGAACAGATTTGGTTGATGCTTTTCAACGATTTGAAACATTGGAGTTTAGTGCCCGAACTATATTATATGGAAATACCATTGGAGAACCCCGTTATTTAACAGACAATCAGATTGACGATTTCGATTCTCAGATTCCTGATCTTTTGCCGGAGAACGAAGTTGTGAGCTATCCATCTGACGAGCGCAAGAAAAGAGCTGAAATATGTTCGATAGTACACCGGGCCTGTAATCAAGGCTTGATGATCAGTTCCTATGGCACAGTTTCAGCTCGTTGGAAAAGCAATGATTTTTTAATTACCCCAACTAATGTGCCGAGGTGGGATCTTGAGGTTGGGGATATTGTGCAGATAAAAGATGGGAAACGAGAACCAGGAAAAGTTCCAAGCAGGGCTACCTGGATGCATCAGGAGATCTATAACCGTAACCCACAAATTAATTCAATCATTTTAACCCAGTCGCCATATCTGATGGCCTTTGGCGTTACTAAAGCCGTATTAGATGTTCGCACAATTCCTGAAAGCTGGATATTCCTTCAGGATGTGTCATCCCTTCACTTTGGTTCTCATTTTCAAGGGCAATATGAAATTCTGGAAATTCTTAAGCTGGGAAACCCGGCTATGATCATTCAGAATGATGCTGTGTTGGTAACCGGGGACCAGCTATTACAGACCTTTGACAGGCTTGAAGTAGCCGAATTTAGTGCAAAATCGTTGGTCATGAGCGCTTCAATCGGGGAGTTAAAACCAATCAATGATCAGCAGGTAGAAGATTTAAGAAAAATATTTTTCCCAAAGGATAGTGATTAAGATAATAAGCTCAAATTAATCCTTAAAGTAAAAGTTAACCAGGTGAGCAAAAACATAATTTTTTAAAATAAGATGGAACAGTTACAGCGTATTTATTGGCCATCAGTCAACCTGATTGGACCTGGAGCAGTGAAAGAAATTGCAGTTGAATTTAAAGGTTTAGGATTAAATAAACCGATGATCGTAACAGATAAAATTTTAAATGCAATTGGAATAGTAAAAAAAATTACAGATGTGTTAAGAGCCTCAAAAATTGAATATACCATATTCGATGAAGTTAAACCCAATCCAACAATAACAAATGTAAATGATGGTTTGGAGGCATTTAAGGCAAACAAATGCGATAGTTTACTTTCAGTTGGAGGTGGTTCCCCACAGGATGCTGCAAAGGCTATTGGAATCCTTTTTACTAATGGAGGGCATATAGCTGAATATGAGGGAATAGGGAAGTCAAAAAATAAAACTGTTCCTATTATTGCAATCAACACTACTGCTGGAACAGCATCGGAAGTAACCATAAATTATGTAATAACAGATGAGATCAGAAAAATAAAAATGGTGATGGTGGATCCTAATTGCTTGGCAACAGTTACTGTTAATGATCCGGAACTAATGCGAAATAAACCGGCTGGACTCACTGCCTCAACCGGTATGGATGCCTTGACCCATGCTGTCGAGGCCTACATTACCAAAGGTGCGTTTGGGTTATCTGATGTACTTGCCTTAGAATCAATCAGACTAATCGGAGAATCACTTGAAAATGCGGTAAAAGATGGAAATAATCTTGAAGCCCGTTCAAAAATGGCCTGGGCCTCGTTTATTGCCGGTCTTGCTTTTTCCAATTGTGGTCTTGGAATTGTGCATTCCATGGCTCATCAATTAGGATCTGAATATGATCTTCCTCATGGGGTGGCAAACGCAATTTTACTACCCCATGTAGCGTCTTTTAATTCAATAGTATGCCCGGAAAAATTTGGTCACATAGCTCGAGCACTTGGTAAAAATATTGATGGACTTTCGGTTGAAGAGGCTCGCAAGATTGCCATTGATGCTATTCAGGAACTTTCTGTTAAGTTAAAGATTAGTAAGCTTAAAGAGACTTCCTTTAAAGAAACTGATATTGAAAAATTGTCTGGTCAGGCGATGACTGATGTTTGTACAGGAGGCAATCCGCGGGATGTAACAATCGACGATATAAAATCTATTTATTGGTCAGCCTATAATTCAAATTAATTTGAAAGCTTTTAAAATGAAGTAAGTTCTATTTTGGAGAGATTTATGCAATACAAAAAACATGAATATTAGTATAGGCGCAGATCATGGTGGGTATAAGATTAAACAAATACTTACTGAATGGCTTCAGTCGGAAGGTCTGTCGTATAATGATTTTGGAACATTTTCTGACGATTCGGTTGACTATCCAAAGATTGCACATTCAGTTTCGAAATCGATAGAGAATCATGAAGCTAATTTTGGAATCTCGATTTGTGGCAGCGGCCAGGGAATGGCAATCACAGCCAATAAACATAAAGCAATCAGAGCTGCACTATGCTGGGAGACTGCAATTGCAGCTCTTGCAAGGCAGCATAATGACGCTAATATTTTAGTTTTGTCTGGACGCTTCTTAGATTCAGAGCAGGCAATCGAAATAACAAGGACATTTCTAAATACGCTATTTGAAGGAGGACGTCACCAAAAAAGAATAGAACAGATTGTATCAACATAAATAAATCCTGATTAAAAATAAAAGAATAAAAATTCCTGGATAAATCCGGGGATTTAACAAGGCATGATTATGACCGATTATCATTTACTGAATCGAGGATCAATTATTATATCCTTTTCCCGAGACTCCGGATAAACTTTCAATGAAACAATCTTTCCATTCCTGACTATAGTCTCAACAGTTGTTTGTTCTGGGGCATGAAGTTTGAAATCCACCTCCCAATCTTTCGGCCAGGCAGGTAACAGGTAAATTTTCCTATCTCCATAAGGATCGGCAGCTATAAGCATTTCCTGGATACCTGTCATGCCTGAGCCTCCCCAGTTATGGTCGGGCAACCAGTCGTGACCAGGACCGAAGAAAGCTGGAAAGCGAGCCTGAGGTGCGGTAATATTGGCCATTTTGTAAATTGCCCTTGCTTTAGCCGAATCGGGCCAGGCAAGGGCGGCCATGTTGACTAGATTGGCCATCCACGAATAATCCTGTTTGCAAAGCCGGGCGCGGTCGGCAGGGACAGTTTCCCAGGTATCGCGTGCCAGCTGCATGGTTCCGGGTTTGGTTACGCCCACCATCCGGTAAGGCCAGAAAGCATACATTTCGATGGGTTCCCATTTGTTGTATTCTTTTTGCCACGATTTGGCAGGAAGCAAGGAAAGTCGGCCATCTCTCATTCCGGTCGGCAAATCGGGGAACGTCGATTGAATCCGTTGCAGGTTCGAGCGCGTATCCGATGAAATTTCCGACAATGCCAGGAGTGCGGCTGTAATTCGCTTGAGACCGCAAACCACTTCAATCGGATCAGTGGCACCACCGGCAAGTTCCAGTCCATTGGAGGGATAAATAACGAGTTTGCTATCCATACCCAGTTCTTTTCCGGTACTGTTCAGTGTTTGTTTGCGGTAATAAGTATCATAAAATTTTACCGTTCCTTCGATCCAGGGAAGGTCTTTAGTGATGGACATACCCAGTTCATCGTGAGCCTGTAAGGCCATCCAGGCATGTTCGAGCATCATGGAAAAATGATGGGTCAAATGTTCTGCTCCACACAATCCATCCGGACGTGGCGAAACACAGCAAAGTCCCCAGATGTCGAGCGGTTCAGGATAAACGACACCTTCTGCACCGTTGGTTTTAGCCCGGGCTGCGGCAGTTTTTGAGCGGTCACGATAAAAGCTAAGAGAAGGAGAAAGCAGGTCTTTATCACCATTAGCCAGGGTTGGCCATCCCAGCCAGCGTTGATTTTGCGACATAAAGTGGCAATACATCCATCTGCGGAAGTCCGGTGTAATGGGTTCTCCCTCGGAAATGGGCAGTTCATTGTTGTTGTTTCCGGTGATGCGCCCGGGAATGTTATCAACTGTAAAAATACCTCCATTGAAAAGAAGTGGCAACTCGCCATCGCGGTTACAGGCGAGCATGTAACGGAACAATTGGTAATTGCGTCCAACCAAAAAACCAGGATCCTTGTTGCCTTTATCAAGGTTGATAAACACGTGCGAGCGTGACCAGAATTCGTCCCATCTTTTCTCTTCTTCGCTTTTGGCTTTTGTGCGAACTTCCGGCAAAAGCATTGCTTTTGCTTCGGCTTGCCATTGATTAGGATCGCCATTCATTGCACCACCCAAATGCATCGCTATAACATGGTTTTTACTGGCAGGAGTGCTTCCTGTCCAGGCTTTGCCATTCCAAAACTGCCAGCGGACAGGAGCTTCGGTAATATTTGAGATTCCACCTTCCACTTCAATTGCGCCGCCAAAAACTCTTTGGGTTGTCACATCATGGACAGCAGATTCAGGTATTCCCTGTGCTTTTGCCATGCTGACAACATCACCTGCAAAATCAGAATTCCGGTGAAACCAAACAAAACCATTGGAATCAGTCTGGACTTGATCAGGGTTGTAGTTTCCTTTGGCTCCCATCATATCCTGGCGGATGCCATCACGTCTCTGATCACGCCAGGTGCCAAAGGCAACGTCAAAGCTTTGCCTGTTGGCCGATTCCGATTCAAAAACCAGCGTTTCTCCGGAAAACCAAAGCGATGCTTCAAAATCGCCCTGCTGAATGGTGATGGCACCGGAAGCCAGGTCAAGTTCCTGCCGAAACGCAGGTTCTCCAAGTTTGGTTTCTTTGGGCGTAATGCGCACGCAACCCAACTTCAACAGACGCCCTTGTTCGTCATACGCACTATTGTGAGCCAGGTATAGCCAGATGGAACCATCCTGAACCCATGCGTTGGCTCCTGCTCCTGAACGTCCCGACAAAGGCATCGATTCAAGGGCATCCTTCGACGGGGCATCCCAGACAAGGTTGTAGGATTTAGGGATGATTGGGTCTGACTTTTTATGGCAGGCTAATAAAAACAGACGAAAGAATTGTTACAAGAACAAAAATTTTCATCAAAGGATAGTAATTTTTTATTGTCATTTTGATACGATTGGTTTCAAAATCATCCTAATCATCTTAAAAAAATGTTTGAAATACTTCCTCATCAAAATACATCAAACTGCCTTATTTCTTTAGCCGGAACAATTAATCGTACAGCTGTTGCTTTTACCAGATCAATTGCTTTGTCGCAGATGGTACCGTAAACACTGCCTTTGTACGCGGTTTTCCATGTTCCATCGGCTTGTTTTGCCTGAATCTCAAACGCTTTTCCCTGTCCACGCAGATAACCAGGGTTATCGATGGTGAATTCAAAACGGCTGATGGTTTTCTCACCTTCCATGCTCACTTCAGCCACTGTTCTTCCTTCTGAATCAGTTGTCAGTTTTCGTTCCCTCCCCAAAGTTAACGAGCCTTTTGATGGCAAAGCGTTTGCAATTTCTTCAACAGAAGAGTCAAATTCAAGTTTCGCAATGGTATTCACCGCGTCAGGAGTGCCGGTAAGCAACCAGCCATTTCCGTCCTGTTTTATCTGAACGTTGCCAGTGACAGATTTCCAAGAAACCAATTTTCGCGGAATGGCAGAAAGCCGCACACCTTCTTTGGGCCAATCCAAAACATGCACATATACCATATTATCTTTGAAAACACTGTTCATCCACGGACCAGCTTTGTTTCCTTCCAAAGTATAGCCATATTTGGCTATCCAGGGTGCAGTAGTTTTGCCCGGAATAACCTGCGCATCCAACATAGGAGGAAGTCCAAACAAATAATTTCTGTCAGCAAGGGCCACTGATACAAGGGTTCGGATTCGTTGTTTTTCAGTACTCATGTCAATAATGTCATTCCTTCGTGATTCCGGGCTCACTTTTAACGACTGCACTTTGCCGTCGCGGTATTCACATTCAATGGTGGTATTGTTGGCCGCACGAAGGTTAAACGAAACATCCCAGTTTTCGGGCCAGGCCGGAAGCAGAAAGATTTTGTTCCCATCGCTTTGCAGTAACATGCTTTGCAGGGTATTGACCGAATTTGCTCCATGGTCATTGTCGGGTGTGCCGTCCATTTTGCATTCCCAAAAGGCCGGAAAGCGCGCTCGCGGACGGTTTGGCCAAGGTGTATTGGGGTCGATATTATCGTTCCAGTGGATAAATTGATCGTTGAAATTGATACTGACCAGTCGTGCGGCCTCGCGCGGCAAACCCAGATATGCTGCCTGAACCGGTGACGATTGCCATCCTCCGGTTTCCGTTCCCTGATCATCAATCGTACCATCGATACTCGTTGTTCTCACATGAAACGACTGCCGTGCATTGGCTAACAATTCGGGCTGCCCGAGCCAAACCTGGCGAAATGGATAAATGGAATAGAGTTCGGGCGATTCGCAGTTAGTGCGGCCCGGATCGTATTTTTCTCCCACTGCCAGCAAGTCCAGTCCTCGGATGGTGCGTAAAGGGACTCCTGACATGGCTTTAAGTAATTGGGTCCAGTGTTCATTTCGGACGTTGTCGATTCCGAACGAAAGTAATTTGGTCAGCACAAATTTCATGCATCCGATTTCGGTGCAGGGATTGGTTACTCCCTGATAGGTTTCGGCACAACCAACGCCTTCCATTTGCATGATTCCATTGGCATCGCGCTTTGGAAAATGCACTTCATAAAACTTCAGAAACTCGTCGGCACAGGGCAGCAACACCTCGTCGAGGAATTTCAGGTCTCGGGTATGTTCGTAATACTCGCACATGATGGCCGGCAGCTCGACCGTGGCGAGTTGATGGTAGCGCAAATGCGCAGGCATACCATCCCAGTTGAATACTCCCACATTGTGCCACCAGCTTGCCTCCATAATAAAAGCGCCCCCGTGGCCAAAAATCTTTTGGCAATGATCGCGGCAAATATCCAGTCCATCCCGGACAAACTGCATCCCGGGTTTTATCGCATCGTTGTCGCCGCGGGTGGCCATCGACCAATACAGGTGTCGCGTGTTTTGCCACATAAATGAAAGCTGCGCCCAATCGCGGCCATCTGGCGAAACCGGTTTCTCTTTCGGCTTATCAAACCCAAGTACTCCGGCAGGCATATCCATTGTGAAAATGGAGCCGTTGTAAGGCGGAGGCACAGCACCGCGACTGGCGGCGGCTTCACAAAAGCGCTCCAGTGCATAGCGTTGATTAATTTGATCGATATTCAGCCGGGCATCAATTTCCTTATGCCCTTCGTAAGCTTTTGATCCCTGTGCAAATTGTGTAAACCGGCATTGGTCGAGCTCGAATTTTCCTTCGCCTCCAGATAAAATATGGATATAACTTCGATCCCAGAACGATTTCCAGTAGGCACAATGGGCGTTCCAATCGGATTGAACCGGCTTCGAAATTTCAGCCAGCCACACCTGAACGCTTTCAGGCTGAATGGAATTTACGGAAATTGTGCAGTCGAACGAATTCGTTTTACTTTTAGACTTGAGCGTGCTTGCATTTTCACGAATAAAGTCTTTGGCCTGAAGCAGACAGCCTGAAGTTCGATATAAAATCGGGTCTTTGGTTTTGGCCACCATTTCCGGAGTATTCTGGCTTTTAAAGTTTTCGGCCCAACGCGAAGACTGGTTGAGGTAGCACCAGGCCAGCCTGTTTTCCTGATCAATGAAATTTACTCCAAACGTGCCAGTTTCTGGTAAAGATTTGGTGGCATTGATCAACGGACGAAGTGATTCCATGGAAATGTTAACTATTCGCGGAGTTTTGCTTTTTCCTTCCACCCGAACGACTGGTTGATTCGCATCCACCCAAATGCGGAAACTCGCATCACCAGCCTCCACCAAAATGGAGGCGTCAATCAGACTTAAGGTCTGTTTGAACTTTTCGACCGAAAGGGCAGGTTCTGTTTTTATCCTGATCCGCCCCAGTTTGGGCAATAAATGTCCGGCATCAAACGCATCGACTTTGCTGATATAAAACAACAGATCACCATTTTTTTCGACCCAGACATTAAGGCCAATATCGCCATTTCCCAAAGGCATGGAACCAAAAGAATCGACGCTGGGTGTCGTCCAAATTACATTAAACTTCGTAAATTTTCCAGGCTGGTGTGCCTGAATTGACTGGCTAAAAAGCAAGCCCAAACTGGTAATTAAAAAATATACAAGATTTTTCATTTGCATTTTTCTCTTAAAAGTTTTTTTTTGACGGATATAAATGTTAAAGTCCGACTTTATTATTTTGGGCTGCTAATCAGCTGTTCTCCCATATAACTCCCATAACTGGTTATGCAGAAGGATGAAATCAGAATCAATAAGCCAATAACCAGTAGGAAATAGGTTCTTGGCCTGACTCTTTTCCATTCTTTCATCATTACTCCAACAATGTAACTGAAAAAGATCAGCATCGACATGTGAAGTACCCAACTTGCAAACTGGAAATTCCCCATTTTCACATGTCCCAGTCCATAGAAGAAAAACTGACCTGTCCAAAGTGTTCCGGCCAGAGCTGACCAAAGCCAGTTGCGTGAAATCATCGTCCGGGTATTCCCATTTCGCGGAAGAAACTCTTTCAATGATCCTTTTCGAAGCCCGGCCACCACAAACCAAATCAGGTTAGTCACAAAGCATCCCGAAGTTGAAATAATCATCTTGGCATTTCCTTCAAAATGTCCGGCCCCATTTCGTGCTGCCATATCTGCAATGGGTTTTCCGTATTCGAGGGAAAGGTTGAAGACTCCTGAAAGTACCCCGGCAACAATGGTAAGCAGCAGGCCGACAGTCATATTGAACTTTTGTTCTCCAAGCTTTTGCGAATCAAGATCGTGTTCTTTTTTAAAACCGGCCCAACCGCAAACAGACACACCAACCATCGACAAAATCATACCTGACAGTACGATGCCGCCACCTGGTTTGGCAAAGAAATCGTTCAATCCACCAAAAATCATCATGGGTAAAAGGGTTCCTAAAACTGCTGAAATACCAATCGCGAGGGTGTATGTAGGTGAATAGCCAATCTGATTGATGGCTTTCCCAAAAGACATTCCTCCGAAACCGTATGCACCGCCAAGAAAAAATGCCATCCAGAATGGTTTTGATGGGGCATCAGTCAGAATTTGAAAGAAACCGGGAACAGTTAGCCAACCTACAATCAATGGCATAATCACCCAGGCAAAAAGTGCCTGTGCCAGCCAAAAAGTTCCCCATGACCAATTCTTAGTCTGGGTATTGGGCAGGTAACAGCTTGAGGCGGAAATTCCACCTATGGCATGAAGCCCGGTTCCGATGATTGGATTTGGTGCGATCATCGGGCCGATTTTAAGGCGTTAAACAAGGCTTCAATATTTGCCGGAGGAATATCAGGCAAAATAGCCTCGTGGCTGGGAGAGATAATCAGGCCGGTGGGAAATAGCTCTTTCAGTTCATTTACTTTCTTAGTCACTTCTTTCGGCTGGCCATTCACTAATAGGTTTTGAGCGTCAACACCACCACAAAAAGCAACTTTACCGGTGAAATGTTTTTTCAGGTTCGGAGCATCCATTGCGTTGGCCAATGCCTGAATGGGATGAATAATATCGGCTCCCAAATCGGATAAATCCTGAATAATCGGGAAAATAGAACCGCACGAATGGTGCATCACAGTCAAACCATAACTTTTCGCCTGGTCTATCAGCTTTTTTGTACCCGGAAACACAAATTCGCGCAAGGTGTCAGGATCAACCATCAAACCGGTTTGGCTGCCAAAGTCATTGCCAATCAGCACGGCATCGAGCATCCCCTTGGTTGACCCATAGAATATTTCATTGGCTTTCAGGTAAAAATCAGTGATGCGATTAATTACTGCACGAAACATGTCGGGATCCATATACATGGTCATCAGTGCCTGCTCCATTCCGAAAGCAGCGCAGGCGTCCTGAAAATGGGCGCTCCAAAGTATTCCCATTTTGATGCGGTCAGCAGGTGCTGCGGCAACCCGGCGACGAGATTCATCACGGTCGAGGTACACCGACGGATCTGGCCAGGCAAATTTATCAACATCAGAAAGGCCTTCATAATCTTCGAAGAAACCCGGAGCCGTCAATGTCCGTTCATCAGGGGTATCCAAATGACTGACTTTGGCAAAATTAAAGGCACAGGCAATATGGTTGGATGGCGGGTAATTGTATGGTACTTCGATGGGATAAATGTCATCATCAATTAGCTCCCGAAGCTGATCAATGCTGTGTACCCCAAAATAGTTCAACAATGCGGGCTCTGCGGCAGGAACAGGCAATCCCAGCCAGGAAGCAGGTCGGTCAACCGGCTGATGATGGATTGTGGCATAAAAACGGTCTTTATGGTTCATGTCAATTTTATTATGTTTTTTATTTTCTTATTCATAAGGGCTATTTACAAATCACTCTTTAAACGAGGGATCCAGGACAATGTCGGTGCCGCGCCACTCCGGATTTACTTTAAGGGTAAGCACTTTACCGTTACGCACGCTCACCTCAACTGTTGTTTGCTGTGGCGCGAACAGTTTAAAATCCACATCCCACTCTTTGGGCCAGGCAGGGAATAGAATTATTTTATTCCCGGGAGTCTGCATTAACATTTCCTGTAGCCCTATCATCGCCGTGCCCCCATGATCCATGCAGGGTGAATGATCAAAAGTAAAGGTGTTGTAAAATGTTGGGAACCTCATGGGGTAGCAGGGAGTGGGCCACTGTTTGTACAGCAGGCGTGCTGGTTCTCCCGAATGAAGCACCTTTTTTACGCAATAAATTTTGGCAGAGTCGGCCATTCCCATCCGTGCCGTAAATATTCCATTTTGATACCAGCAGATGTAATCATCCTGAAAAGTGCGGTTAATCCATCCATATTTCCATGTGTTTTTTGCCAGATCGAGATTGGGTAATCCCACACCAAAGCGGTGAAACGGGAAAACCGAATACATCTGTGGAAATTCAAGGTTCTGCCAGGTGCTGTTGCTCTCGAATGATTGGGCAACTGCCAGGTATTTATTGCCCTTATTTTCCAGGGTTGGATAGACCGGAAGCGTTTTCCGGAAATTTTTATAATAGTTGATCTTTTCCGGGGTTAATACTCCTTCGGGCAGTGCCAGCAAGCCTTCGGTTATAGCATCGAGACCCGCAATTGCATCGGTATTGTTTTTGGCGCCCTGCGCAAACTCAAGGGCACAAGAAGGATAGATGGAAAGTTTTCCCTGTGGATCCAGTTCCTGTCCTGTACGTTTTTTGTTTTCGTTGCGGTAATATTGGTCATAATAGGCAATAATTCCTTCCACCACCGGAAGATAGGGCCTGATATCATTCCCGTTACGGGCATATTCAATCATCATAAAGGCGAAGTCGAGCGTTGATGTATAGTGGTATTCAAGGTGTTTGGCACTGCAATGTCCCGATTTTGCCCCAAGTCCATCGCTAAACAAACCACACCAGTTTACTGATTCTGGGAAAGGCGTGCCGTCCACTCCAAAACATTTAATGGCCCGCGCCCTTTGTGTCTCTGCCCGATCCTTGTAAAAATCCATCGCAACTTTAAGTACATCGTAATCACCGCTCCTGATCAGCGGCCAATAAAGCAAACGCTGATTTTGTGCCATAAAACCAGTACCGCCCCATAAGCGTGCATCGGGCGACTGGCTACCTAAAGCTTCACTAAAAACGGGCACATCCACATTAAAAAATCCACCGTTAAAAAGTGTAGGAAATTTACCTGAGGAGTTACACCCAAACATATACCTGATCAATTGATAGTTGCGGCCAACCAGCCATGCGGTATCTTTCGCTAATGGAATTTGTTTGTTGACAGGCCATATATGGATGTAACTGCGTTGCTGAAATTGGTTCCACCACCTGGTGGTTTTCTTAAAATCCGTCTTACTGTCTTTCAGCACAGCTATCTCCATTTTATCGATGGCAGATTGCCATTTATCGAAAGTATCATCCTGTGCGATCCGGATAAGAAATGCCAGATCTAAATTTTTAACCTTTCCTGATGTTTTCATCGCCCAGCCTTTGTAGGAAGTGGCCATATACTTGCCAGTGGTTTCGCCTGCCGGCTCCATATTTTTCGCAACCATTCGCCCGCCAAGGATGAGGTTTCTTCCCGGGTCCGGAACCTTTGCATCCAATCCGTTCATCCCGCATTTCTCCATCACGCTTAGCCGCGTTTTTGAATACAGTTCTTCGTTTAACCTAAAGCTCCACTCCAGTCCTTGGTTGGAAAACAACCCTTTGTAGCGGGGTGTTTCTGCACTCCAGGTTTCGTACGAGGCAACAAACTGCACCGGATCTGCACAATCAATTTCGAGATGTATTACAGGTTTAAAAACATCAACCCACAACCTGGCAGTAACGGATGAGCCGTTTTTCAATTTCCCATTAAACCTTATATAGCCGTCATTAAAAACCAGTTCCTGCTGAAAATCCTTTTCGAAAATATTGGGGTCACTCTTGATTCGCACCCGGCCAAGTTTAATCACATTCCCTGCTTCGTCAAAGGCATCCGGACTTCCAATGTAGAATAGCAACTCCCCGTTTTCAACCCATACATTAAGCCCCAGGTTGCCACCCCCCAGAGGCATCGAACCGGTTGCATCCTTGCTTTGCTTATCCCAGACAATATTAAATTGATTTGCCTGATCTGAATTGATGTTTTTTTGCCCACTTACTTCAAAGCAAAACAACTGCAGGCCTGCTATCACAATGCCCAGTTTTAAAATTAAGTCCTTCATTTTTCCATTTTTTAATTATTTCATGCAATGCTTGTTATCGTGTATCCGAAAGAATAACCCAATCATCAATTTGGAAAGCCATTTAGTTAAAGGTATATTTTAGCAATTTTTATCGATTTCAAATCTACGGTTAAAAAGTAACGATCACACATCGTTCTCAGCGACTGCGATATTTGGTATATCTCCAAAAAGCAGGCATTAACTGGGTGAGCTTCAAAGTTTACGTTTTTTATTTGTAAATTTTTATTGCATCCAAGGCCAGCATCGTTGTATCGGTATTTACAATTTTCAGGAGATGTTTGCCATTATTTAGCCCTGTTTTACTGAAAAGTACTTTTTGTGCCTGATAGCTTTCGGCAAAACCATCCAAAGTTGTTTGATAAACGCCATCCAAAAAGAGATCGCTCTTGCCCTGTTCATAGCTCTGGCTGCTGATGTATTCAATTCCGGTTCCGGTAAAAGGAAAGAGTAGCGCATCGCCTTTCAATGCTGTTACATGCAAATCGTTATCATAATCGCCATGTTTCCGTTCCCAGCGGCTCTATTCCCAGCCCCGGCCTTCATATGAAGTATCGAATTCAGTATCGTTGATCCAAACATAGCTTGATTTGGCAGGTATTGCTCCTGAAACAGTCAATTGAATAACCGTATCGAAAACATCCCACTCTTCCTCTTCCTTAAGCAGTCCAAACTAAATACTACTTTTGCATATTCTATGATTTTGCTTTAGATTTTTGTTTTCTGATTTTCAGAAGCCTTCAACAAAACGCTATAACTTCCATCAAGACTAAAACATGTGTTTAAATATGGAATTGCAAATTCCCAGTCTATTAATCCCGGATGGTATATTCGGGAGAGCAGAAATCATTTTAAGCTCATAACTTTCAGGCTGACCGGCCCTATCAACCCCGACTTTATTGAGCCTCTGTACCTCGTTGGTATGGTGGTGTAATTATTTGCCAATGTATTGTAAATAATTACCTCAACCTTATTCTCTCCGGGTTTGACCAAAGGTGTAATATCAAATTTCCAGGGTGGAGATAAACGGATACCGGCACTATTCCCGTTTACAAACAATTCGCCTGATGAGACCAGATCGCCCAAATCGATCTCCAGTTTATTTTTCAAATCATCAGCTGAAATAGAAATTATTTTTCGATAAAGAGCACCACCGGCGTAGGCCCTCAAACCATCGATTTCAGACCAGTCGCCCAATGTGATTGTTCCTGTGCCACAGGTTTGCCTGATGTATTTAGGAATTGCGGCCATACCCCGGTAGCCGGTTTGATAATCAATCTTCAGGACAATTTGGGCAGAAGATATTTTAGGGTTTGACAGATTTACGGTGTAGGCGGTCAGTCCATCTGCCTGTCTTTCTCCTGCAACTTCTTTTTGGCCAATCCCATCGGCCCAGACCTGAACATTTCCATAAGCAGAAAGAGTGAAAGATTGCAATCCCGGAGCCGATTCAAACGCAAATAACCCAAACGAAGAATTTGTGCCTTCAGTGTCGTAAGGTAAAACCCCGTAGTCCTGATACCAACACATTGAAACCGGCTGTTTTGAAGGGCGTGGTCTATTCATTTTTCGGAAGACCAAATAAGTTTCGCAAGCTTTATTATAGACCAGCAAAAGCGAATTAGCACCTTTCTTTAGTGATACTGAAGTGCTATTTACATCTGTTTTCGTTCCGTTGATGAAGAATAACGAAGGTTTGGTGTCGCCGGTTAAAATGTCGAATGTCCCATCGGATGGAGCAATGACCGAAGTCGCAAGAATATAAAAGTTGCCAGCAGGCTCAGTAGCCCTTCTCAACGAATGTTTGTATTCTTCGAGTTTTCCCAAACGGATAAAATTATCGTACATCTGACCTTTTAAACCATGATACCCCTGATGACCGTAATCGCCTTCCACGCCATGTTGCCAGGAAAAACCATAAGCGGTCCACTGATAATCCTTGTTTTCGATTTTAACTGTTTCTCCTTCTTTTTGAGGAATCATCTTTAAGAGTTCCTGTTCGGTAGGACAAACAGGCAGCGCACCTAGTTTTAGAAACTGTTTTCCGTAGGCACAGGTTTGTTTTTCCCATGACTCATCAAATTTGATCTCTGATCCTGTATAATCTTTGTTTTCAGCATAGTACAACTGGCGAACCTGGGCACCTAACATTTCTTTTGTTGCAGGCAACTGAAAATCTCCCCATTGATTGTCGAGCGAAGGTTTAAGTTCAAACTCCCAATTCCCTTCTACGGGTATGGTTTTAAGAATCATAGAACCTACAAAGTCTTTCGCTGAAGATTTGCCGTTGGTGAAAACAATGATCTGCATTTCTTTTTCAGAAAGCGGCAAGGTGATTTCTGTCCCGTCTTTCGTTGGGATTGCCAGTTTTGAAAGCGATGAAATTTCAGTTGTCCATGGATTCCATAATTCAACATTTCCTTTGGCTTTGAAGAAACATTTGGTTCCGGCCGGTAAATTATACAATGCATAAATGTCACGGTTGCCAACGATACGGTGCATCACGTAAGGTTGCGAACTGATTTCGGAAAGGATTTTAAAACCAGGACTGTATTTTCCTGAAATAGCCGGCACAACCTCTGTTTCATCCTTACATTGAATCAAATTGGGCGCTTTTGCATATACAGCAGAAATAAGTTTCGACACGTCAGTGTCCTTTGCGCCGCTCCATTCGGTAACAACAGGCTGTTCACCAATATTGACTACAATTCCGCCTGAATTTTTAAACTCCTGAATTTTTTGAAGCGATGCATGACGTATCACTTTCATGGATGGAATAACCAAAACCTTGAATTTTTCTCCGGCGATATGAAGTTCTCCATTTTTCACTTCAGCGCGGGCGAGCATAAAAGCTCCATAGACCCCTTTATCAATCATCAGATCTATTTGACGTTTTAATTCATTGGGGATTAAGGTCCCATTCCATGACCAGAGTGGTGCAATGGTAAATGTTTTATCCGGATCTTGAAATTCTTTAAAAATTATCTGATTTTGACCAAAGGCTCCTGCACTGAGAACCTATACAATTAGTATTAGGAATAATTTTTGTTTCATGTCTAAGCAATTATTAGAAGGTGAATCTATTTTTGTTTTTATCAACCAAACATTATAAAATGCTAACAAATAGAGTTAAACTTGAAAATTACGTTACTGCATATTTCCCATTGAAACGCGTATTCTCACCATGTTCATACTCATTTCGGATATATGGTATCGAATATATTTTTGATCCGTCTTCAAACTTATAGTGTTAAAAAAGTCATTATGTCACATTTCATTACCTGGAGACTTGGTGCGATATAAAAAAGAAAAATCATGTATAGGCGCAGAGTTGCAACGTCTGAAAAATGGTATATCCAGTATCTTAAAATTCAAAAAGTACGATAATAAATTATTCCGTTTACTTACACGATCACCATTCCCCATACCATTATTATTTTCAGTCACCGTTGCAATTTCCCATTTGCGGACATCGAAGAAAGGATCTCCTACAAAAGCGAATCAGACCCTACGCTGATCGCCCTTAAAAAGTAAAGGCGAGGTCAGGTAGCATAATTGAATATTTTAAGCACCTGTTCCCTGATAAACCTGCAAAAAATCACAAAAAGTACCCACTACTCCACAACCTTAATCTTGTTTGGATCAAATCCTATTGCAGGGTTTGTAACATTCCTAAGGATTATCTGTTTATCACAGACTGGCTCTTTGATGTTCAATTTATTGATTTTCAATTTTGAAACGTCATCAAAAACGAAAGCTGGCCTAAAATCCTTCGCCTCGGCAGTGACTAATACATTTTTCATGGTCAGCCCGGTTACATGGCGCACATAAAATGCCCAGGCCGGCAATTCACCGAACATCGAGAATTCGGGATAATCGCCCACCGCCTCATGAACATCCTTTAACCGGCTGATGGGAAGGTTGGCTAATCCATCATTGCCTCTTCCTGGAAAGGTGATCCGGATATTTTCAAGGACTACATTTTCAACCGGATGACCCGGGATTCCAGTAATAGAGCATGGGAACGGATTGTGGAAAAAAGCCAGATCGGGTCCCCTCAGATCATACTTCTTGTCAGGGCGATCGAAAGGAACATACACCTCCACATTTTTAATGCTTATGTTCCGAAGAACGCTATACCGGTTATCTTTATTACGATGACCTAATTTGATGAAAATTCCGTTGCCGGTATTAACGGCTACGACATGATTGATCTCAATATTCTCGAGTGTTCCGCCATCAACCGATTCGATTGCAACTGCCGACCGAAAAGTATCATAAACTTTAATGTTTTCGATCTTCACGTTTTTGAATCCGCCTAACGACGCGGTGCCAAATTTCAAACCACTTGCACTCGAACGGACGGTGCAATTGGCAATATAGATACTGTCGTTCCAATGATCCTTATATTCCGATTTCAGGCAAATGCCATCATCTGCTGCATTTACAAAGCAGTTTGTTACACGAACATTCCGGCAATCCGAAATATCAAAGCCATCATTGTTCCAATATGCATCGCTATCGACCCGAATACTGTCAATAGCCAGATTCTGACAACGATCATAGGTTTGCACCCAGCAGGAGGCATTTTTGAGAGTAATACCGGTAATCCGGGTATTTTTGCAGTTAACCATTTCAATGATTTGGGGGCGTATAACTTCAGACGGTCTCTTCTCCTGATGGTTGTATTTTTTGGGATCAAGCTGACCGATATAAAACAAGCTGTCAATATTCAAAGCCAGCCTTCTCCCCTGGCCATCGACCGTACCTTTACCTGCAATGGAGATACCGGTCTGGTTATCCGCCAGAATAAAGGCTTTCCAGCGATTGAGACCCGTATAATGGTTGGGATTGGTGCTTCCAAGGAGAACGGCATTCCGTTGGAGGAACAACTGAACTCCCGATTTCAAGATAATACTTCCCGATAAATACCTCCCGGCAGAAAAGATAATTTTCCCACCACCCAGCGATGCTACCGAATCGACAGCCCGTTGGATAATGGAAGTATTCAGGAAAATACCATCCCCTTTTGCCCCTAAAGAGAGGATATTAAGTTCAACTTTATGAGGAATAGCTGCTCGTTGCATGGATGGTGTGTTCGGTTGGTTTCCAAAGCATACACTAAATCCGGAAATTAGCGTAATCAATAAAATGATTCTAAAGGTTGAATTTTTAGACATATTTTGGAATGCATTTTTTATGTGAGTTATTAAAGCAATTGATTATTACCCTTGGAGTAAAGGAATAGTTATTCCTTGTTGGCAGGTAAAAATATAGAATTGAGTTAACCCTGGAAAATTAACTAGTTCTGGTTCGTTAGATTTAAAAGGAGAATAACCCGGTAAAAACTGATAAGGCCTTACCGGGTTATTTCCCATTTTACATTGACTTAATTCTCATCTCTTTTAGTTTAAATTCAGCAATTAAAATAAAATGAGGATAAGGTACGGATTAATAAATATTAGTTTGATCTATATTCTTATTAACATCAAGCTCAGCCTGAGGGAATGAAAAGCGCATCTTAGAATATGGATAAGGTTCGTCGACAACAGTAGGGTAAGGGTTATCACCCTTCTTTATTGTGCGCTTTGTAGCATACGCAAACTCTAAAAGGTGCCCGTCTCCCAGCATCTCGCGTAAATATTCCGCCCAAATAGTATCATCTGAAATGTTACCTGCATTGAAGCGATTCGGATTAGTGGGATTAGCCCGGTTCCATGTAACATTCAAATCGGCAGCAGCGCCAGCCTTATCTCCTTTATACAATTTCGATTGCGCCCGAAAAAGATAAACTTCGGCAAGGCGATATAGCGGGAAGAGTGTAAAATTGCTGGCATACGACCGCAATGCAAGCCCCCGATAATATTTATCGATATATACAACATTTGAATTTTCAGTATACGGTTTTCTGGCTGTATTAACATCCGGATCCCATCTTAGGCAGTCAAAAAATCCTTTATTCCAGGATGCATCATCAGGATACATTGCGTTAAATAATTTAGTGGCAGGAAATGTTCCGGTTCTTGCCGGAGGGATTAACCCTTTTTTAAGACCGCGTGTTTGATGAAACAAATTCACGTAACGTGCATCTTGATGTGCAAGAGCTGTGATGGCCGTATCAGCACTGACAGTTCTCAATTGAAGGTCCGAAACAGCAGGATCACGAACAAAAGTGTTCCCTTTATCCGGTTCCATCCATTCCATCATCCGCAAATAAAAATATGACACATATTGAGGGTTAATACCGTTAGACAGATTCAACGACACTAATGGACTTCCGTCAGCATTGATCAGATTATTCCCCCCCCCAAATGCACTTAATGGAAGTCTGTAACCAAAGGTTTGCATTGCATAGAATAATGTCCAGGCACTACCACGATTGGCTGATCCATTGTAAGAATCTCCCGTATAATACTCAAGAATATTCTCCGGATTACGATTATTTCTATCAATATTGGTAAACGGAATTGTCACATCAGTCGACAAACTGTAATATTGAGTTGCACCAATTACATCATTAAAACGCGGCAACGCCTGATCATAATTTCCCATCAGAAAATAGACTTTACCCAAAAATGCTTTTGCAACATATTTATTCGCCCGTCCACATTGGAAATAGCTATAATTATTCCAGGTAGCATTCTGAAGTTGTTCCGGAAGAATTGTTTCAGCCATAGTAAAATCGCTGATAATTTGTGCATAAATCTGGTCAACAGTTCCTAATTTCAAATTGTTAACTGCATCTTGTGTAAGCGTTGGATCTGTTACCAATACTATTCCTGGTAAACCCTTATTCGCATCATTATAAGGAGGTGCATACCACCGTGCAATACTATAATAGCAATATGCTCTTATAAAGTAGAGTTCCCCAATCTGACGACGATAATTCTTTAAGTAATCATCACTGGTGACATCCAGATTAAAAGGATTCCCTTTCCCTTTTGCATCCAAATCCAAGCCGTAGTTGCACCAGAAAATAGCTCTGTACATAGCAGTCCAGGGACCTCCCCCTTGCGCAATCTCTGTTGCTGAATATAAATGGCGGAATTGATTATCCATAGCCATCCCGGCATTAGGGCCTGCTACCTGCACAGCGCTGGACACCGTTAAATCATAGCATAAATCCAATCCACTGGTGACAGACCAAAAGGTTTGCAAATAAGCCTCTGTGAGAATCTGCTCAAACGTACGTGTATCTGAAGCTATAGGCTCTACAGGACGAATTTGGTTGAAAAATTTGTCTCTACATGAACTAAAGCCTATAGTCAAAATAACTATGGCTAAAATTTTTATTCTTATCGTTTTCATAATGAATGATTAAAAGTTTACAGAAACACCAAAATTAACTGCTTTAGGAGTAGGGATATAATTTCCGGATTCCGGATCAAGACCAGTGAATCCTGTCAATAAGAATTGATTGGAGGCACCTACATAAAATCTCATATTCCTCATGCCCAATTTATTAACAATATGATTCGGTAAGCTATATCCTATCTGAATGTTCTTCAAGCGTAAAAAATCGCCTCTTGATAAGAAAAATGAAGTCGTTGAAACACCCGAGGCTCTCCCGCTACCAGGGCTTCCGTCATCAGCAACAGGAACATATTGACTGGGATATAATTTTGCATACCTGGCCTTATCTCCAGGTTTTTTCCAATAATTACCGAGTAAGTCTCTGCGTATAGCCTGGGTATCACCTGCATTGGGTAAAAGCAGTTCATCATACAGCCAGTTTCCACCTGCAAATGTGAACATAAAGTTAAAATCAAATCCCTTATAATTAAATGTATTTGTGATTGAACCGTACCATTTTGGATCAGCAGACATTCCTTTCATTATAAAACGATTGTTAAGCGCATTATTGGTACTCATCGGAAGTTCTTTCGCAGTGGCAGCTACAGCTGCTGTTTGATAACCGGCTATCGTTTCATTTCGCTCTTTGATTTTGTAATATCCTTGTTGCGAATCAACTCCAGTATAATATGCTAAATAATAGGTTCCTAAGGCATATCCCACCTTGCGAATTGAATTACCATCTATTACGCCGTTTCTTTCTGTATAATTCAAAGATGTTACCATATTCACGTTTGTTGTGAAAGTCGCATCGGTTGACCATTTAAATCCTGATTTGGCAGCAACATTGGTCGAAGATACATTAAACTCAAATCCTTTGGAATAAATAGATCCTACATTTTTATACATTGATGAATTAGACAATCCTCCGGAAATAGGGATAGCCACGCTCATAATCAAGTTACTTACGTCTTTTTTATAGTAAGATAAGGAGCCATTGATTCTGTCGTGTAAGAATCCGAAATCGGTACCCAAATCGAAAGTAGTAGATTTTTCCCATTTTAAATCGGAAGGGCCTGAAGGGCCCGAATTGAGTCCTGTTATTCCGGGATACCAATAACGAGTGGTTGGAGAATATGAAAATTTCAACATAGAAGCAGTCATATTGGTATTACCTGTCGAGCCGTAACTTGTGCGAAGTTTTAATGTACTCAACCAATTGCGGGTTGAAGACATAAACTTCTCGTCGCTGACAATCCACGCCAATCCTCCGGCAGCAAAATCAGCCCATCGATTTGCCGCGCTTAATGCATAATGACCGTCGCGACGGACGCTTCCGCTAATGATGTATTTGGAGGCATACGAATAGTTTGCACGGGCAAAGAAGCCCGCCATTGCTGTAGTATTACTCAACCCCCCGGTTGCAGTTATTCCATTGGTAGCATTCGGGTTGATCAGATCGGGATAAATCGTCCCCATATCACTGCCAGCACCATAGATATACCAACCGCTGGTTTTTGTTGCCTCACCTCCTATGGTTGCAGAGATTTTAGATTTCTCATTAAAGGTCTTGCTGTAATTTGCAGTTCCATTCCAGGTAAAAGCAGAACGCGTTATAGATTGAACTTTGGCAGTAGCATAAGTGCCTATTAAAGCTTTGGAAAACCACGATTGGCTGTTTGTAATATCGATATCACAACCGGCTTCCCCACGCAGATATAATCCTTCAATGGGAAGGTTTAACTGTGCATATATATTATTAATTGCCCTATATTCATTCGCGAAGGCCTGATACAATTTTGGATCATGGTTGGCAGCAAAATTCCATCCGCTTTCAGGCATCCAATAGCCTGTCGGATTCGTGCTATCAAATATTTTAAAAAACGGTGGAGCCTGAAATAATTTATTCCAACCACCACCCGATTTAGTCAAACCATTATCCTGTACCCCATTGGATTTCATATACATCGCGTTAAATGTAGACCCTATTGTCAATGCTTTGGAAAGTTTAAAGTTTGTATTAAAACGGGCATTTAAACGCTGCAGATCATTGTTCATTAATACACCTTCTTCATTTCTGTAGCTCAAGGAGAACATCATACTACCGGAATTCAATACTTTATTTGTTCTTGCAGAAACCTGATGATAAACAGCCGCTCTTGTCAGATATGACATATAATCTGTATTTCTGCTTTCAGCCTCTGCTCGTGAAATATTGGGAGCCGTATAAAAAAGTCCGTTAACCATCGAGGGATCAAAGGCTGGCAACGACAAATTAGCATTTGCCTGATCCATAATACCCAGCCACTCCTTATTATTCAAAAAATAGTGCTGGGTTATAGGTAGTACAGAGATGCCACCATCATAGGTTATGTCAGTAATATCCTTGTATTTTGAACTCTGTTTGGTCGTTACAAGGATCACACCTCCTGAAGCACGGTTGCCATAAATAGCGCTGGCTGCTGCATCTTTCAATACTTCAACAGATTCGATATCACTTGGATTAATCATTGATAATGGATCTGCCAGTACCACTCCATTTTCCTGAATCGCGCTACTCCCGGTAAACAAAGGGACGCCATCAATTACCCATAAAGGTGAACCCGATAAAGAAATGGAGCTTATTCCACGAATTTGAAGAGATGTACCGGATGATCCTAACATTCCACCACCATGATTAGTGACATTCAAACCCGCTGATAAGCCCTGCAGTCCCTGGGCAATAGAGGTGGTGTTTGTTTTTTCTAAAGCGCCCCCTTTTATCTTCGTTATGGCTCCAACGACATCGCGCTTTTTAGCTGTACCGTAACCAATCACTAATACCTCATCCAAAGTTTTTGATTCTGTCACTAATAAGACATTTATAATGCTTTGTTTCCCGATTGTTATTTCCTGATTTAAATATCCAATATAAGAAAACACAAGTTTATTATCAGAAGAAGATATTTTCAACCTGAATGAACCATCCGTATCAGTGACAGTCCCATTTGTAGTGCCACTTAATCGGACTGTCACACCAATTAAAGGTTCACCAGTCTGCTTGTCAGTCACTTTCCCCGAAACCGTTTTTTGTTGCTGATCTGAAGGATTCCCCGACTCTTTTACCGAAAGGATAATCTGCCGGTTATTAATGGTATATTCGATATCTGTATCCTTAAACAGCACATCCAAAATTTCGTTAATCGTTTTCTCTTTCAGGTCAACCGAAATCTTTTTGTCAAGTCTGACAACTTTATTGTTATAAAAAAAGAAAAACTCAGATTTTGCTTCAATTGTCTCCAGGGCGGAGACAATATTTGATTGTTCAATTTTTACGTCCATTCGTTTGGTCTGGGCGTAATTGTCCAATGCAAATGTTTGCATAGTAGCCAGGGTAATAATGAAAATGGTGATTTTCATAAGCTTTAGAAATTTTTCGATACAGGCAAATAAATACCTGTGATTCGTTTGGAACCACATTTTTTTCATACTTTTGTTTTTCTTGGGTTAATTATTAATAAATAGTTGATTCGCCAGGGGTAGTGCCGCAAACACTGCCCTTGTTTCTTTTAGTTAATTTTTTCTGCTGATGTACACCTCCCTCCTTTCAATTTTAGTTTTTACTTTTGTAGATATCTCAATCATTTTCAGCACTTCACTCAAAGTTTCGTCCTGGATAGTCGCAGTGTAGTTCAAATCGGTGCTCAATACACGGGGATCCAGGTGTATTTTACAGTTGAACCATCTCTCGAGCTGGGTCGTTACAACTGTTAAGGGTGTTTTCCTGAAAATAAGTTTTCCTTCTTTCCAGGAAGTGGTCAGTAATGTCACTACGTCTTTTACAACCATAGTTTTACTTTCTTTATTCAGAATTGCCTGCTGGCCTGGATGGATACGGGTTATTTCAACACCATTTGCTCCAATAAGAGCAATAGATCCCTCTTCAAGAGTTGAATTGATTTGTCCTTCCTCAGTATAGTCTGACACATCAAAACTTGTTCCTAAGGCTTTTATAGTAAGCCCTTCAGTTTCAACATAAAATGGATGAGCCGGATCATGAGCCACCTTAAAATATCCCTCCCCTGACAATTTGACGTTACGGCTGCTCAGCTCATTTAGAGCAAGAGGATACTCAAGAGTACTGCCTGAATTAAGCCACACTTCAGTCTGATCTGGCAAGACAAAATGGACCCTTGACCCTGGATGAGCCATGACTTTTTCGACAACTGAGGATGATGCCATTAGTGCTATCCGTCTATCCATTCGGTAGTATAGAAGTAACGAACCTATGAATAGAGGGATAAATAAAACGGCCGCAGCACGTATCAAATATTTTTTCCAAATAAGGGGTGAAAATGGGTACTCTCTTTTTGCTGAATTTATAATTTGATTTATTTCTGTATTTATCCGGTTTTTCAAAATAAGTAATTGCATTTCGTCAGCAACTATCTCCTTATTCTCCAAACCGAGCCAATGATTGTACATTAATGAATTCAGTTCATCATCATGATATGAATTTTTAATATAAGTTTGAAGATCATCCTTTTCAGTGATGGTTAAATTGCCGGAAAGCATCCTGTCGAGCAGGTATTTAAAATTTATTTCGTGATTTGGACCCATTATGATTATTGATTATTCAAACAGGTATACACGCGAGTGGACCAAAACCCCTATTGATGTTTATTTATTTTTTTATAAAAACAATTCGAAGAAAATAATCCCTGAAAATCCGAGTGACCGAAGGTTTTTTCGGATTTCAGATATTGCTGATGTCATCTGATTTTCAACCGTTTTTACAGATATATTCATCTTTTTAGCAATTTCGACATTTGAAAACGATTGTGCTTTACTTAATAAAAAGATCTCTTTTCTTCGGGGACTTAATTGTTCAATTACCTGATTATATGCCTCTTCCAGCTCGTTAAAATTTAATTCTTCATCAAGTAAAACACTTTTTCCGGAATTGATTTTGGTATAATTTAAGTAAGCCTGTTCTGACTTTGATTTACGGATAGTGTTTAAAATACCATTACGGGCAATAGTAAACAAATAAGCCTCAATTGATTTCTGAGCCGATAATTCGAACCTGGTTTCCCAAATTCTCAAAAAAACTTCCTGAACAATCTCTTCTGCATTTTCTGCCGATTTCAGATATCCTATCGAGAAATGGTATAATCTTTTCCCATAACGGTCAAACAGATGGTTAAAAGCCACCAGGTCACCTTCCTTTAATGCCAATATCCATTCTGTCTCAGAAATATAGTTGGTCTTCATTAGTTAAATGTACAGGTAGTTTTAGTTTGACAAAAATAATACCAATTTTGATGAATATTACTACTGACTTAAAAAATCTGAGTAGCTTGATAATCTCGATTTAGTACTGATTCAGGGAGTTTACCTGAATAAAGCAGATTGACTACACTGGACTCGCCGACTAAGTTGCCACTTATCACCAGGTCAAATAGTTCCTAAAGAATCCATTTTAAATATTTTCTATTCTGTGATATATGGTTCTCTTCATTTTGTCGGCGGCATAGGGTCCAATTATGCTTCGTATCCAGTTCAGTGAATTGTTGACCATATTATGGATTCTGATGAACGATCGCCTGATCACTTGATAGTTGCTTTCGATTCAATTGTATTATTCTGGATAAATCTTAATTGAAGCGATGACAAGTCCGGAACCACAGGCCAGCTCATCCAGCGCTTTTTTAAAATGCAAATGATTACAGCCAATTTTATCCTGGCTAAAACACGGAGAGTTTTCTTTATGGTATGTTTTCAGCGGCTTTTTTACCGGTGAACTCGCATATTTGTGATTTATTTTGAATCTATCCGGCAATTCGCCCGGTTAGATTTGAAAAATTTCATTTGTGAAAGAGGTACATAATGTTCTCTTTTGAAAAGTCTTTATCTTAAAAGCGCAAAGGGAGTTTTCAAAAAGCACCTATTTAATACTGTTATTTCCGTATTAAAATCACAAAATAGGCATACTTGTTAATAATGATAATTTTCTGGGCATGAAACGAGAATGTTTGGCAAACACAAACATGGATGAACATTTATATGCGAGTTCCATCCGGCCATTGTAAAACAATTTATATTCGGATGAAAATTAATTGGATTTCCTTGAAGAAAATGATGCGATAAAATTAATCAATTGATTTTTGGAGTCAGATTTTTTCGCCGGGTCGATGAAAAATGCTTTTTTACGCGTTCTTTCGATTTCTCTTCAAAAACACAATGCTTTCCCTATTCTTTCCCCTTAAATGAAGAAACCCGCTGATAATCAGCAGGTTTCAATCAATAATCGTACCCGGGGCGGGACTTGAACCCGCACGGCCATAATGGCCATTGGATTTTAAGTCCAACGTGTCTACCATTCCACCACCTGGGCATTACGATGAGCGGGAAACGAGACTCGGACTCGCGACCCCGACCTTGGCAAGGTCGTGCTCTACCAACTGAGCTATTCCCGCATTGTAATGTCAAAAAGAACGATTTTTATTCTGAGCGGGAAACGAGACTCGGACTCGCGACCCCGACCTTGGCAAGGTCGTGCTCTACCAACTGAGCTATTCCCGCATTTTTACCTTTACCAAACCCAAACCATAACACCCTCTCTCCAATGTTCCCTGGCAATTATTGTTTCGGTTAAGCGGATGCAAATATAAAGGTTTTTTTTAACTGTGAAAACAGAAATGAATTTCTTGTAGTTTTATATTTCGATTTTTTGTTATTTCACCTTGCAGTAGAAGGTGACAAAATGCCAACTGTTTTACCCATTGGACCATACAGGTTTCTTTTCTATTCGGACGAATATGGTGAGCCACCACATATTCATGGTGAAACAGCCGATGGAGCGTGTAAATTCTGACTTAATCCGGTTAAGCTGGCCGGCAACAGGAATTTAACCCCTAAAACGGTCCGCAAAATTGAAAAGTCGGTTTTTGAAAACATGGTAATCTTGTACGCTAAATTTCTGGAATATCATACAGGAAGATAATTTACTGATAGCTGAACCAATCGCCTTGAAAGCCTGGTCTGTTGGTCGGAATGTATTTATTGAGCTCACTGAGGCAGGGACCATTCGTTTTCAGGCAGACAGATTTGTTATTCTATCCAAAGTAACTGCCCGACAGCTGCAGGAAGTGCAAATCCGGTTAAAAACGGAATTGCACTTGGTTGGGAAAGTGTTGATGAAGATATCACTGTCAATGGAATTATGGCGGGAAATTTTCAGTAACCATTAAACAGCTAAAATTTTTACCTGAAGTTGCGGCAATTCAGCGGTCATAAATAATAAAGGCCGCATTATCTGCAGCCTTTATCATCTAAATTATCAAAGCAAGTTATTTCTTTTTCTCTGCCACAGCCGCCAAAAGCTGCTGAGCCGGATAGCTGAAACTGTATTTCCCGCTGCCAAGGGTAATCTGAAGCGCGTTATTGTTCTGAACAAAGCCTCCCTTAAGCGGCAGACCGTCCTGTTTAACCTGATCTGCGCCGGCATAAGGCAGGGATACGGTTGCGGTCGTATTGGCAGGGATGATCACCTCATACACAAAATTCTCATTTTCGAACTTCCAGGATGAGGCCACCTTGCCATACAGGGTTGTAATCTCCGCGCCTGCATTTTTAAGTCCGCCGCCCGGATGTGGAGCAAAAAGGATGTGTTTATAGCCTGGTGTGTTTTCATCCATTTTAAGACCTGCAACGTGCTGATAGAGCCACTCTCCGATAGCGCCGTAGGCGTAATGGTTAAAACTGTTCATCCCTTTGTCCTGGAAGGAGCCGTCAGGTTTCTGACCATCCCACCGTTCCCAGATCGTGGTGGCGCCTTGCATAACAGGATATAACCAGGAGGGATATTTCTTGTTGTTCAGTAACATAAAAGCCAGGTCGTCGCGTCCGATCGATGAGAGTGTCTTGCACAACAGCGGAGTCCCTACGAACCCCGTGGTGAGGTGCCCGAATTTTTTGACATCTCCGGCAAAATATTCGGCCGCTTTGGGAACCAGGTTTTCGGGAAGCAGGTCGAAGGCCAGAGCCAGTGCATAGGCTGTCTGTGTATGGGAAACCAAACGGCCGTTGGGGGTCACAAATTCGTGGTTGAAGGCCTCCTTAATGCTGGCCGCCAAAGTTTTATACTTTTCAGCATCCTCTTTTTTGCCGATGATCGAAGCGATCTTGCTCAGGAGGATTGTGGAATGGTAATAATAGGCAGTGGCAATCAGGTCCTTTTCGGTGGTTGCGCCAGGATAATCGGAGTTGTTGGTTGCAAAGGCGAGCCAGTCGCCAAAATGGGAATCGCCGATCCAGAGGTGGTCTGGCCTTGCCCGGCTGGTCATGTATCCAACCCACCCTTGCATGCTTGGGTACTGACGTTCGAGGATCTGAACATCGCCGTATGAAAGGTAGACCGTCCAGGGAACGATCACCGATACGTCGGCCCAGGCTGTGGAGCCTCCCCCTCCGTTCAATACATCGGGGATTACATGGGGAACTTTCCCGTCTGCGAGCTGGTCGGCAGTCACATCGCCGAGCCATTTGGTGTAAAATGCGGCTACGTTGAAGTTAAACGCCGCCGTCATGCTGAAAACCTGTGCATCGCCGGTCCAGCCAAGACGCTCATCGCGTTGCGGACAATCGGTAGGAACATCGACAAAGTTTCCTTTCTGACCCCACTGGATATTATGCTGCAGTTTGTTGATCAGCGTATCCGAGCAGCTGAAATTCCCGGTAGGTTTCATATCTGAATGAATCACCACACCGGTAATCTGGTCAAGTGCAGGTGGCGTTGTTAACCCTTCAAGCTTCAGGAACCGGAACCCGTGAAAAGTGAAATGGGGCTCAAATGTTTCGGTCCCTTCTCCTTTGAGAATATAAACATCGGTTGCTTTTGCTGCGCGAAGATTCTCGGTGTATACGTTTCCGTCCTTGTCAAGTACCTCTGCAAATTTCAAGGTTACCTGGTCCCCCTTCTTTCCGGAGATTTTCAACCTTATCCAGCCTACCATGTTTTGACCCATGTCATAAACCAGTTCGCCCTTTGGTGTGATAATCTGTTTGACCGGTTTGATCTCCTGAATCGCCTTAACGGGAACCCCCTGAGGGGCAATCAGGATATCGTTCGATTGAGAAAAGGGGAGGGGATTGTTCCAGTTTCCCGTATCATAGCCGGTTTGATCCCATCCGGTAAGTTCAAGACGGGCGTCATAGGTTTCTCCGTTATAAATATCCGCTCCGAGAATCGGACCGTTTGCAGTCGCCTTCCAGCTGTTGTCAGAGCAGATATTCTCAACCGAGCCATCGGTATAAGTTACCTGAAGCTGAAGCAAAAACGCCAGTTGGTTTCCATAATAAGCCCCTCTTTTAGACCACCCAAGGTTTCCCCTGTACCAGCCGTCGGCAAGGACAACACCTAGGGCATTTTTATCTTTGAGCATCGCAGTCACGTCATAAGTCTGATACTGCAGCCGTTTTTTAAAGCTGGTCCATCCCGGAGTAAACAGGTCGGAGGTAACTTTGGCTCCGTTAATGTGAAGTTCGTAAAATCCGAGTGAAGTTGCGTAGACCCTTGCTGAGAGGATCTTTTTGGAGAGGGAGAACTCTTTTCTGAAATATTGGGATGGCAAAGATTCCTTGACCTCCTTGGGCTTGCTGAAGGTGATCCAGCTTCCTTTCCAGTCTGAAGGCTTCAGGATACCCATCTCCCAGTAGGCGGGTGTACTCCAGGCCGTGGCCTTATCTTTACTGTCCCATACCCGAACCTGCCAGTAAACACGCTGTGACGAAATTAATGCAGGACCGTTGTAAATCACGTTAACCGATTGTGAATTATTTACTTTGCCGGTAGACCAGCCCGATTTTCCGGAGCTTAGTTTTGCCGCAGACTCCGCAGTACGGATTTCATAGGCCGTCTGCATTACTCCGTTTTCGGTTGAGGAGAGTTGCCAGCTAAGTCTGGGTTTTGCCACATCAATACCAAGTGGATCGGTTTTGTATTCGCATACGAGCTGCCTGACCTCGTTTTTAGCAAATGAGGCATGGGTAAAGCCATTGAATAAAATCAGGATGACTGCCATTTTTAAATAACTGTTCATTTTCTTCACTTCAAAAATAATTTTAGTTAATTGATTGAATATTTGATCTTCGAAAATACGGATTCATTATTTATATCTGTTAATCTTATTTCTTTTTTTTTAGAAGCTATTTTCACAATCACGGGGTTTGTATTTTGGGCAAAAATGACCTGGTCACCTCATCCGAATCCTTATATCTGAGGCGCAGATCATCGAGTTTTTTATGTAAACCGGCCCTGATCGCGGTGTAGCCGGGATCGGTGTAAACATTCTTCATTTCATGGGGATCTTTCTCAAGATCGTAGAGTTCCCATTCGTCGATATCGTAATAAAAATGGATGAGTTTGTACCGTTCCGTGCGGACTCCATAATGTCGTTTTACCGCATGCACCGCCGGATATTCAAAATAGTGGTAGTAGATCGCATCTCTCCAATTTGTGGATTCACCGCTTACTACCTTCCGGAACGATTCTCCCTGCATCTCCTTTTGGTCCCCAACCCCCGCATAATTTAAAAACGTTGGTGCAAAATCGAGATTCATAACCAGCTGTTTAACCACTGTGCCGGGTTTAATCTCCCTGGGATACCGGATTAAGAGCGGCGTGCGGAATGACTCTTCGTACATAAATCGTTTGTCAAACCACCCATGCTCCCCTAAATAAAAACCCTGATCGGAGGTATAGACGACAATCGTATTTTCGGTCAGCCCATTTTTGTCGAGGTAATCAAGCACTTCACCGACCCCATCGTCAATGGATTGGATGCATTTGAGGTAGTCGCGGATATAGCGCTGGTACTTCCATTTGGCAAGGTCGCGTCCGACGGGCATGGTTTTTTTGAACTCTTCATTTCTTGCATCATAAGCCCCCCGCCAGCCCTTCCGCTGCTTTTCATCCATGCGCTGGATATCCTGTGCAAATTTGGTTGGTTGACCGGTATAGGGATCATTTTCAAATTTCATATCGTGTCCCCACTCCATATCCTTAACAATTCCCATCTCCTGGGTATGAGCGGCAGTGCCCCGCCCCGTATAATCGTCGAAAAAATTATCCGGGAAGGGGAAATCGCGATCTTCGAAAAGGTTCAGGTATTTCTCTTCGGGCAGCCAGTTCCTGTGCGGCGCCTTCTGATGATACAACAGACAAAAGGGTTTCGATTTATCGCGTTTCTTATCGAGCCATTCCAGGGTATACTTTGTGGTTAAGGTGGTAACATATCCCGGAACCCGTTGTCGGACTCCGTTTTCAATAAAGTCGGGATTATAGTATTCCCCCTGTCCCGGAAGGACATTGGAATAATCGAATCCCTGGGGAAGGCCGCTCAGATGGATCTTTCCGATCAGTGCAGTCTGATAGCCGTTTTGCTGCAAAATTTTAGGAAAATTCATCTGGTTCCAGTCGAACGGGGCTGTATTATCGATCTTTCCGTTGATATGGCTGTATTTTCCGGTAAGCATCACCGCACGACTGGGGGCGCATAACGAGTTGGTCACAAATGCCCGGGTGAAAATCGCCCCTTCCCTGGCCAGCCTGTCGATATTCGGGGTGGAATTTAATCCATATCCATAGGCGCTGATCGCCTGATATCCGTGATCATCACTCATGATAAACAGGATATTCGGTTTTTGCCGGACCCTGGTTTGGCCGGCACATACCGGGGCCAACCCGGCCAGGCATAGCCCCAGGGTTATCCCTGTTTTGATTTGTATCTTCATTTTAAAATTTAAGTCTGTTACCATTCAGCATTACCCATTCAGCATTACCCATTATTAGCTGCTCAAAATCTGAAACACGCATATTCAAAACAGGGTTAGACCGCAGGTTATTTAGTCTCCGGAACCTCCATTCTGCCCGGTTCGCGTACGTTTGCCCCTTTGATGTTTCTGATCCCGTCGCCCAGATCTGCTCTTGCCTCATCGGCGATTTTATTGAGCTCTGCCACAACTTCCGGATAAAGTACTTTCACGTCGTACCGTTCCCCCGGATCACGGCGCAGGTCAAACAGGGCTGACTCAACCTGGATATTTCCTGTTTTGCCGGCAATTCCATCGTTTCCCGGCAGGTACCCTTCATAGGTTTGTGAACGGTGGGGGAAGACCAGCTTCCACTGATTTTTTCGCACCGCCTCCAGGCAATCGGAATTGTAATAATATAAAAATACCTCGCGCGGATTGGCATTCGGCTCCCCTTTGAGTAAGGAGATGATATTGATGCCATCAATTTTAAGTTTTGGCAGCGGAGCCCCCGAGACGAAAGCCAGCGTAGGTAAAATATCCATCATCGCAGCCATCTTATTGCAAACGGTACCCTGAGGAATGTGGCCGGGCCATTTCATGATGCAGGGAACCCGCTGACCCCCTTCCCAGCTTGTCCCTTTCCCTTCACGAAGTCCTCCGGTGGAACCCGCATGATTTCCGTAGTTAATCCACGGACCATTGTCTGAGGCAAAGATGACCAGCGTATTTTCAGCAAGTCCGTTTTTCTCAAGGGTCTTCATAATCTCTCCGACGGACCAGTCGATTTCCATCACCACATCACCGTAAAGGCCCTGGTCGCTCTTTCCCCTGAATTTGGCTGAGGCGGCAATCGGAACATGGGGCATTGCATGGGGAAGATACAGGAAGAACGGTTCTTTTTTGTGTTTTTCGATGAATGCCACTGCCCGCCCGGTGTATCTGGTTGTCAGGCTTGCCTGGTCCTCCATCGTTTTAATCTCCTGAACCATTTCATTTCCATCAATCAATGGGAGAGGGGGGTAGCCGGCTTTGTTTTTGTTTTGTTCAGGGGTGGCGGCAGAACCGTCAAGATTGTACTTCCACATGTCATTCGAGTAGGGTAATCCAAGGTATTCATCGAACCCCTGCTGCAACGGCAGGAATTTTCGTTGATACCCCAAGTGCCATTTTCCGAAAATCCCGCTTTTATACCCCCGCTTTTTCAGGATTTCAGCGATTGTTTCTTCTCTGGGGTTCAGTCCGATTGTGGATGTCGGAAACAGAGCCCCGCCGATTCCAATCCGGGTTGAATAACATCCGGTAAGCAACGCAGCCCGCGAGGCGCTGCAAACAGCCTGTGAGACGTAGAAATTGGTGAATCTCACTCCGCCCGCAGCGAGCTGGTCAAGGTTAGGGGTGATATACCGGGTGGCGCCATAACAGTTAAGGTCGCCATACCCCAGATCATCGGTGAGTATGATCACCACATTGGGTGGTTGCCGCTCACGCAATATTCTTTCGCCGGGCTCTTGTGCCAGCGCCGGTGTAAAACTCAGGAGGCCACATAATCCCAGCCAGTTTAGCCGATCACTTTTCATCATATATCACTTAAATTCAGATAATCCGCGTTGATTTGAACAAAGGGTTAAACTTAATAAATAAAAGAATAAAAACGTTTAAATTTTCAGCTTCAATTTTTTTTAACCGATTATAACTTTAAATTTGCCCTGTTCGTTCATAGTAAAAAAACAGTTCACTAATTTAATTTAAAATTTAAAATTGCATGAGAACAAATTTGATTAAGTCATTAATATCTTTTGTATTAATGGCAAGCTTTATGGTCGGGTTATCACAGAAATCCCTTGCCAAGGGGAAGAAAGAAATTGCCCTTCAGATGTATTCTCTCCGTGATGATCTGAAAAAGGATTTGAAGGGGACAATCGAAAAAATGGGTAAAATGGGATACACCTCCCTTGAAGCAGCAGGTTTCGATAATGGCAAATTTTACGGGATGGAACCGGAGGCTTTCAAGGCGCTGATTGAAGCTAATGGCATGAAACTGATCAGTTCTCACACCGGTCCGAATTATACCGGCGATCAGGCTTCGTGGGATGCAGCGATGAAATGGTGGGATATGGCTATTGATGCCCATAAGCGGGCCGGGTGCTCCTTTATCATCAAGCCATCGATGGGAGAATATCCCTATAAAAATCAGGAATCGCTGAAAAAAACCTGCGAATATTTTAATGCAATCGGGAAAAAATGTAACGCTAAGGGGATCCGCTTTGGGTATCACAATCACAATCATGAATTTACAAAGATATCTGATGGGACTGACCTCGTTTATGATTATATGCTGAAAAATACCGATCCCAAAAAAGTAACCTTCGAAATGGATGTTTACTGGGTCGTAAAGGGTGGACAAAAACCTGTGGAATATTTCAATAAGTATCCAAAGAGATTTGAACTGCTCCATATTAAAGGGGAGACCGAGGTTGACGGCAGCGGCACGATAGATTTCAAGTCAATATATGACAATAAAGCAAAAGCTGGCACTAAATTTGCAATTGTTGAAGTAGAACGCTATGCTTTCGAGCCACTTGTAAGTGTCAAGAAGAGTTTTGATTACCTGAACAATGCACCGTTTGTTAAATAGCGGTCGAAAATAATTGATAAACAGAGGCTGTCCGGGGTCGGATGGTTTCTGTTTCTTCCGGTTGAGTAATTTGAATAAAATGATTACTTTCGTGTAGGTCGATTTTTAAAATTGTTTGTAAACGAAATATTTAAGTTATGCCCGAGAAAATAAACCTGAGCGGACGATGGCGTTTTGAGGAGGATTTCGGATTTGGCAAGGACAGCGGTTACGCTGAAATCAGCCAGAGCGGAAAACACCTTAAGGGGGTTTTGCGTTTCTCGGAGCAAATTGACGGAGAGGAGACTTTCATCGTAAAACAGGAGATAGCGGGCAAGATTAACGGGACAAAAATAGACCTTAAATCCCATTCGTGCGAGATCCTCTTTAGTGACGAAGATATTATTTATGAATTGGATACCTGGGCTGGCGAGCTCCAGCCAAACGGTAAGATTGTAGGGAACAGCCGCGATTCAGAAGGAACCGGAGGTTCTTTTGTGATGGAACGCGAAAGTTTTGAAACCTCTGATTTAACCGATGATCACCAGTTTGGAATGAACTAATGTAGTAGGGACAAATGATTATTCGTCCCTACTACATTAATTCACTTAACTCCAGCCATCGCAACTCTTTCTCATCGAGCATTTCCCGGATCTCCCCATGGCGCTTTGATTTAATTACCAGCGCTTCCGATGCGAAATTCCCTGAATTCATCTCCGTTTCAATCAGTTGTTTTTCCCCCTCAAGCAGCGCAATATCCTTCTCCAATTGATCAAGTTCCCGTTTCTCGTTGAAGTTTAATTTTCGGATCCCCTCCTTTTCAGGTTTGGGTTTAACCGGTTTTTCCCGCTTCTCCGGCAGCCGTAGCTCCTTTTCCTTTTCTTCGAGCCAATCGCGGTAATCGGAATAATTTCCCGGGAAGTCCTTAATGATACCGTTTCCTTCAAATACAAAGAGGTGATCGACAATCTTATCCATGAAGAACCGGTCATGCGAGACAACAATTGCACACCCCTGAAAATTGCGCAGGTAATCTTCAAGCACGTTTAAGGTCATTATATCCAGGTCGTTGGTTGGTTCGTCGAGGATCAGGAAATTTGGGTTGCGCATCAGGATGGTGCAGAGGTAGAGCCGTCGTTTTTCTCCTCCGCTTAATTTCTCCACATAATTAAATTGAGTCTCTGGCGGAAAGAGGAAATAATTCAGAAACTGCGAGGCATTCATGCGGTTCCCGTTTCCAAGATCCACCACTTCGGCAATCTCTTTGATCACATCGATCACCCGGTCGCCTGGCTTGAAGTTTATGCCATCCTGTCGGTAATAGCCGAAGCTGATGGTTTCACCAACATCAATCGTACCGCTGTCGGGCAATAAATTACCTGTCAGCATATTCAGAACGGTTGTTTTGCCACTGCCATTTTTTCCGATAATCCCTATTTTTTCCAGGCGGGCAAAGTTATAGGTGAACTTGTCCAGAATGACCAGCTCGTCATAACCTTTGCAAAGACTCTTGACATTGAGGATTTTACTTCCAAGCCGTTTCCCTTGTACCGTTAGTTCAACATTATCATCTGACCGAAATTGTGAGGCTTTCTCCTGCAGAACATAGGCATTCTCAGTGCGGTATTTCGATTTATGGGTTCGCGCTTTTGGCATTTTCCGGAGCCATTCCAGTTCGGTGCGAAAAAGATTCCGGGCGCGGTCGATCTCGGCATTGAGCGACTGGATCCGTTCTTCCCTCTTTTCAACATAATAGGAGTAGTTCCCCTTGTATCTGAAAATGGCATTGTCATCCAATTCGATGATCTCATTGCAGACCCGGTCGAGGAAATACCTGTCATGAGTCACCATAAAAAGGGTGCATTTGGCTTTTTCGAGGTATTTTTCGAGCCATTCAATCATCTCCAGGTCGAGGTGGTTGGTCGGCTCATCAAGGATCAGAAAATCGGGTTCGTTGATCAGGATGTGGGCGAGGGCGACCCTTTTTTTCTGTCCCCCCGAAAGAAATTTGATTTGCTGATTGACGTTGGTGATCTTTAACTGGGTAAGAATTTGCCTGATCCGGAGTTCAAAATCCCAGGCATTCAGCACATTCATCCGCTCAATGGCGTGATCCAGTAGCTTGGGATCGTGATTCTCCAAAGCTTTCTCATAGTTCTTGACCGCCTGGATCAGTTCTCCGGGTGCATTAAAGGCTGCCTCCAATACGGTATCTTCGGGATTCAGATCGGGATTCTGACGCAGGTATCCGATCGATCCCGGGTTCATCAGGGTCAGTTTCCCCGAATCGGGGGTTTCAATACCGGCAATAATATCCATTAATGTCGATTTTCCAGCCCCGTTTTTGGCGATCATGGCCACTTTTTGCCCTTCAGAGACGGAAAAGCTAATTCCTTCGAATAGTGTTAGTTCGCCCCAGTATTTGGAAAGATTATCGACTTGCAGGTATGTGATCATAGACAGTTAAAATTACGGGCACAAAATTAGCACGAAAAACCACAAAAGATATTTTTCTTTTCGCTACAGGATATAAGTAGTAAGAACAATTTAATGCCGTAATTATTTGCATCCTCTTTTGACCTCCCCTAACGCCTGACCTCCCCAACCCCCCCAAAGGAGGGGAAGGAGGGGAAGGGAGGGGATTAAAAGGGAGTTATTGTTCAGAATACGGGAGATTTAGAGGGGTCAAAAAGGAGAAAATCAGTATTTTAAATACTCCATTATATCTTTCCGAATACTTAAGGAAATGGCGGTTAGAAAAAAGACCGGAGAATTACACGTTTAAATAGTCTGGAATTACCTGCCTTTTCGACACCGAAACGAAAAGGGGCAATTTCAATTCTTCCTTTATTCGGATCTTGTCTTTACCGTTTAAAAAACCAGGTATCTCATCCGGGGTGCTCGCCTGACTGGCAATTTCAGTAATAAACTCTATTTCTTCTGCCTGTTTTAGATTCTTAATTTTCCCAACATTGCAAAAATGATTTGCGGTATTTAACGATCATTTTTGCAAATTCATTTTAATACTTGCAAATTTGTTTTCCCCTCTTCAAACGAAAGAATGATTCTTTTATCTGCTTGTTTCCTTTCCCGGATCAAAATATCAACAGCCAGCTCTTCAAAGTCGGAACGAGCTATTCGATCTGAAGCACGCTCAATACCGGGTATCATTTTTAACCCCTCTTTAATCCTGGCCTTACTGAGTGTCTTATCAGGATAGATTATTAATGTTTCCATAATTAAATCTGCTTTGCTGTAAAATACAAATAGAATATTTCATTCTTGTTTTAATTGTATTTTTGACACTGGTTTAAGAGCGGATATATGCGAAAAAAAGAGCGTTTTGAAATGGTTATCGGGTGGTTTAAAGCCAATATGCCGGTTGCGGAGACCGAACTTCATTATACCAATCCCTATGAATTGCTGGTGGCTGTCATTTTGTCGGCACAATGCACCGACAAGCGGGTCAATATAGTGGCTCCTGAACTGCTGAAGCGGTTTCCCACCCCCGAAAAACTGGCAGATGCCGAGCCGGATGAGGTATTTGAGTATATCCGCTCCATCTCCTATCCCAATAATAAAGCGAAACACCTGGTTGGGATGGCACGGAAGCTGGTGGAAGATTTCCAGGGGGTTATGCCCTCAGAGGTGGAGCAGTTGGTGACCCTTCCCGGGGTTGGGCGCAAAACGGCTAATGTGATTGCATCAGTCGTTTTTAATAAGCCGGCGCTGGCTGTGGATACCCATGTTTTCAGGGTTGCGGCCCGTATCGGGTTGTCTTCCAGGGCTAAAACACCTTTGGAAACGGAGAGGCAGCTAATTGCTTTTATTCCTGATGAGCTTATTCCAATTGCCCATCACTGGTTAATCCTTCATGGAAGATATGTCTGTGTGGCCCGTAAACCCAAATGTGCATCGTGCGGAATTCAATCTTTCTGTGCCTACTATGAAAAGGAGCTCAAAAAAATCGCTGTTTAAAACAAGTAAAAATTACAAATAGAATTTGTTATTTGCCCATTCTTTGTACTTTTGTGCCATAGTTTGAAAAACATCAGGATAATCATAAACAAAAAAAATCAGTAGTTATGGCTTACAAAATTTCAGATGAATGTATCGCTTGCGGAACTTGCATTGACGAGTGCCCGGTAGAAGCAATCAGCGAGGGTGATATCTTTTTAATCGATGCTAGTCTTTGCACCGATTGTGGTTCATGCGCTGAAGTTTGTCCTACCGACGCAATTTCTCCAGAATAATCCGAGAAATAGATATAGTATGAAAGCCTGCTAAATTTTAGCGGGCTTTCATTTTTATAGGGTATACCCTCCGTTTTTAAGCCTCCCCAGAGAATCCGGCCCGATTCATCCCGGCAACTAACTTAAACTTTCTGCAACAGTGCAATATCCTGCTTATTCCGCGCTGTTTTTTTGCCTGCTCCTTTAAAAATGATCAACTTTACCCTTTGAAAAATCTCTGAATCTTATGGAAAAACAACCCTCAAGGAGTGACGCTTTTGCCCTGTTATGCAAGTACAATCAACAGGATAGCCTGATTCGCCACGGACTGGCAGTTGAAGCGGTGATGCGCTGGTTTGCAGATCAATCGGGCGAGGATATCGAAAAATGGGGGGTCATCGGACTCTGTCATGATCTCGATTATGACCAATTCCCAGACCAGCATTGCGTTATGACCCGGAAAATTCTCGAGACTGAGAACTGGCCGGAATCCTATGTCCGTGCAATTGTCAGCCATGGCTGGGGAATCTGCTCCGATGTGGAGCCGTTGGAGCGAATGGAAAAAATTCTCTTTGCAACCGATGAGCTCACCGGCCTGATTACTGCCTGCGTTTATGTGCGTCCTTCCAAAAGTATTCTTGACTTAACCACTAAATCGGTGATGAAAAAATGGAATACCAGAACCTTTGCGGCCGGGGCTAACCGCGAAGTGATTGCAAAAGGGGCAGATATGCTCGGAATTTCGGTCGAAGCGCTGGTGGCAGAAACGATCACTGCCATGCAGTTATACTCCGGTCAGATCGGCTTAAGGGGAAATTTATAACAAATTATTTACGTGGACTTTAAAATATTTGCGCTGATGTAAAAATATAATGCACATATTTGTTGATATGCAAAATAATTTATTTCTTTGTTCATGAATTAATTGTAGCTATTCTGTCGCCAATCAAATTTTCACCTTCTTTTACTATTTCTTGATTTTTTCAGGAATTGATTAGCAGATTTACAAAACAAATTCTGTTCATAATCATGTAATTACTATGGGTCTTATCCGTAATTTCTTACAGTTTATACTCCCTTTGGTCAGAGAGCCGAAAAGCCAGGGCAAGGGGCCAGCCTTTCGGCAAAGGGGTAAAAATATATTGAATCAGCAGGATTCCAAAAGTGCTGTGCCCATTTCCGTGGCGGACGGGCACAGCCTGATTCATGAGCTGGAGGTAAACCAGCTTGCGCTTGAGAAGAAAATCGAAGAATTGAGTTGCCGGAATAGCACCAACGAGCAACTGGTCGAAGAATTAATCCTGGCCAATACCGAAAAGGAGAACCAGGTGAACCAGTTAAAGGAGGTGATCGATAATTTCAGGCTTGTCGCCAATCAAATTCCCGGAGTTGTGTATCAATACCGTCTCAGGCCGGACGGCAGCTGCTGTTTTCCCTATGCCAGTGAGACGATCCTTAAAATCTGCGGAGTTACTTCCGAAGAGCTTCGCGAAGATGGTTCGAAAGCATTTTTGAATTTACTCCCCAGTGATTATGAAGGTATTGTATCCTCGACGAATGAGTCTGCAAAGTACCTGACTCCATGGCAACATGAATACCGGGTTCAATATGAGGATGGTTCAATCCATATTCTTTATGGAGATGCAGTGCCTCACCGCGAGAGCGACGGATCAATCTTATGGTACGGTTTTATTACCGATATCACGGAACGGAAAAAGACGGAGGAAGCGCTCAGGCAAAGTGAGGAACGAAACAGGACAATTGTCGAGTGTTCACCCCTTGCGAGTATAGTTCACCGGCAGGGGATAATCATTTATGTTAATCCGGCAACCCTGCTGATGTTCGGTTTAGCGAAGGATGATCAGATTCTGGGCACCTCTATCTATAATTGGGTCCACCCCGATTTTCAGGAGCTTTCCAGGGCACGAACAATTCAGGCAGAGAGCCATATCGATAGTAATCCGATTATTGTGATACGGTTTGTGCGAATTGACGGCACGACAGGGGAGTCAGAGGTGCGTAGTACTCCACTTATTTTTAATGGAATCCAGGCTATTCATGTCACTTTGAATGATATTACCCTGCGTAATGAATCTGAGCGAAAACTGAGGAAGAGTGAACAGCTGTATCATACCCTGGTTAATTCTGCCTCAATTGGCATTTTGGTTGCCCAGGGTGATAAGCTAAAGTTCTTAAATCAGGCAGTTGTTGAATTGTCGGGTTACTCCGAAACGGAACTCCTTTCGATGCCGTTTCTTGATCTGATCTACCCAGGGGATCACCAGGCACTGCTTCTCGCTTACAGGAGCAGGCTAACCGATCAGACTGAAAATGATATTTCCCAGTTTAGGATGGTGAGGAAGGACAAGTGTATCCGTTGGTTTTCCTTACGGTCGGTTAAAATTGACTGGGCAGGAGAACCGGCGACACTCACTTTTATTACCGATATTGAAGAGAGTGTCCAGGCTGGCTTAAAGGTAAAAGAGATAGCCCTGCGTTTTAGTATGGCGGCCAGGGCAGGAGGTGTCGGGATGTGGGAATTCAATATCCTTCAAAATATCCTGACCTGGGATGATAAAATGTACGAACTTTATGGGATCAAAAAAGTGGGCTCTGGCGCCACTTACGAATCCTGGATTGCCTCCATCCATCCTGACGATATGGTGAAAGCTCAGAATGCAATCAAAATGTCGGTAATTGGCCAGGCGGAGTATGATCTGGAGTTCCGGGTCATCTGGCCGGATGGTTCAATTCACTATCTTAAGGCACTGGGTGAGGTAGAGCGCGATGAATCCGGTATCGCATTGAACATGTACGGGACTAATTATGATATCACCCGGGAGAAGGAGACTAAAGAGACCTTAATCTTTGCCATGCAGAAAGCCGAAGCGGCCAATAAGGCAAAATCGGAATTCCTGGCCAATATGAGCCATGAAATTCGTACCGCCCTAAACAGCGTAATCGGATTTACCGACCTTTTACTTAAATCCCCGCTCGACGAAATTCAGCATAATTTTGCCCTCAATGCAAATATTTCGGGAAATTCGTTGCTGGGAATCATCAATGACATTCTTCACTACATTAAAATCGAGGGAGGAAGCTTTGCAATCCAGACCGCCAGAACAGATATTATAGAATTCGCTGAAAAAAAGCTTGCCGTTTTCAGGCACCTGGCTGATCACCAAAACCTCAATCTGATTCTGATCATTGAACCCGCTGTTCCCCGCCATGTATTTATCGATCAGGGAAAGATCAGGCGTATTATGGTTAACCTGATCGGCAATGCCATAAAATTCACACCCGCCGGTGAAGTGGAAATCAGAGTGGCCTATGCTCAAAAAGATTCAACCCACGGGGCGCTTCACTTTTCGGTAAGGGATACCGGCATTGGGATCAGTGAAGAGCAGCAGCAACAACTTTTTCAGCTGTTTTCACAGGCCGATAATTCAATAACACGCAAATTCGGTGGGATCGGACTGGGTCTGACTGTCTCCAATTTACTGGCCAGCCAGATGGGGAGTGAGATCAGGCTGAGCAGTGAATTTGGCGTGGGCTCGGTTTTTTCGTTTGCTGTTCCGGTAAATCCTCAGGCTGATGAAAATGGCGGTAAGAACAGCCTCTTGCCAATCAAAAGGATACTGATGATTGATGCCGATAATTACAGACAATTAGCCATTAGTCAGGTCGTTGGTCAGTGGGGTATCGAATTCACCGGCACCAGTGAATGGCGCACTGCGATAACCATCCTCGAATCATCAGAGCCGTTTGATGCAGTTTTGGTCGAATACCATATGCCTGATATTAACGGGCTGGAAATAATCCGGATGATCAGAAACCGCCTTGCCCTTACGGTAAAGGACAAACATTTTATTCTCCTTTGCAACCACGACGAAGTAAGCGGAATCTTAAAGCAGGAGCTGAGTCAGGAACTGATTACAAATCTTAGTGAGCCTGAAGACACGAAGCAGCTTTTCGAGTGTTTGAAGAATCTGAACCCCGAACCGGTCGTGCCCGATAAACCGGAAGTACTTCTGACCGCAGCGAATGTGCCGATCTGCAATAGAGTGGGTTCTGTTATCCTGGTTGCCGAAGATGAGGGTCTGAATATGATTTTAATCACCAGCTTATTGAAAAGATTCAATCCTGATTCAACAATTCTCAAAGCGGTTAATGGGATGGAGGCTTACGAAATGGCTGTCTCACAATCGCCCGATCTGATTATTATGGATATCCAGATGCCGAAGATGTCGGGTATAGAGGCTACGCATAAGATCCGGAATCATGAAAAATTGAATGGAGGACGGATTCCGATTGCCGCCTTAACTGCCGGATTTGACAAGGAAAAATGTATTGAAGCGGGAATGGACGAATTTTTAACCAAACCAATTAATCTGGAGAGGCTGAAGAGTTTGCTTGGGAAATACCTGTAAGGGATTGTTCCCACGCTGTGAATTATGACCGGATTTGAATCCGGTTTGCCGATATTGCACTGCTCGCTCTGATCATCCTCTCAATTTATCTGTTTCCATACCAGACCTGTCCGGCCGGATATTCAATTCCGGGCCTTTGTACCGGACCCCGGGTTCATCTGCGTAGGGATCTAACTGCAGCCTGTTTAAGTAAATATTAAACATTTGTAATGAGTGTTTTGTTAGTGTTCAGGATTCGGTAGATTTATTGCAAAACTAAACACCCCTAAGTCATTCCCAGGCAGGTAATCGGGAGTATACTTGAGAGAAAACAATCTGATTGCCGGACAAAATAACAGTATTTACAATTTCTGATCCGCTAACTTCTCCCTGTTTTTTTCAGAAAATGACAAAAATAAAGGGTTTATCGATTTTATTTAAAGGGGTTGGAATGTAAAATAAACTTTTAACTTTGTGAAGTAACTTTAATATTCCACTCTATACTCTCACTTGATGAAAACTGAACAATCTATATTTTCCGGGGATTCCGGTTGGGTAAATAATAGCGGAAATGAGCTTGGCTCTTCTGCTCAGCTTGTTTTTTTATTTGGGAACAAGGAATTATTAAAGGATCAGCAGCATATTGATTATGTAGCATCTAAATACCCTCTGGCTCAGGTTGTCGGTTGTTCCACTTCCGGTGAGATTTACAACGAAGAGGTAAGGAATAATCATATCGTCTGTACGGCAGTATGGTTTGAGCATACGGTTATTAAAATTTCGCGAGAATATATCCATTCGATGGAAGAGAGTTTTATGGTCGGAGAAAAACTGGCTGAACAGCTCGATAACAGTCAGCTGGTCCATGTTATGGTGCTGTCTGAGGGATTAAATATTAACGGCAGCGAGCTCACCAAGGGGCTAAACAGCAAACTGGGGAACAGGATTCCGGTAACGGGTGGCCTGGCCGGGGATCAGGCCGATTTCCATGAAACTGTTATTGTCCATAATCGGTCAGGTGAAAAGAACCTGGTGTTGGCTATCGGGTTTTACGGAGATCATCTCAAAGTTGGTTACGGTTCGATGGGAGGTTGGGATTCGTTCGGAGTCGACCGTGAAGTAACCAAATCGAAAGGGAATATTCTATATGAGCTTGACGGTCAGCCTGCGCTGGAATTATATAAACGGTATCTGGGAGATCATGCCGCTAATCTGCCTGCTTCGGCGCTGCTCTTCCCGCTCAGCCTAAGGTTAAAGAACTCGGAAACAGCATTGGTCAGAACGGTCCTGGCAGTCAATGAGGCCGATGGGAGTATGGTTTTTGCGGGGGATATTCCTCAGGGTGAATATGTCAGATTAATGAAGGCAAATTCCGACCGCCTGATCGAGGGGGCCAATGGAGCGGCAGAGATGTCGAAAATCTCCCTTCAGGACACAGTGCCGGACCTTGCCATCCTGATCAGCTGTGTCGGTCGGAAACTGGTGCTAAAGCAACGGGTCGAGGAGGAGCTGGAGATTATCCGGGAGTCTTTCGGCACCGATACCACTATAGCCGGATTTTATTCCTATGGGGAGATCAGCCCAATCAAACCTTTTGAACAACATTGTGAATTGCATAATCAAACCATGACCATTACGCTTTTTAAGGAGGTATAAGTCGTTCTTATTATGGAAAATAAATTGAATAAACTTTTATTGCGACAGATTAAGCGTCATTTTGGCGCAGTAGACCCCCTGCCGGATGGACTCGTCGGATTTATTCAGGATATTAACAATACCTATGAAAATTTTGAGGAAGATTCTCATCTGCTTCAGAATTCCATCGAAATAAGTTCTCAGGAACTCCGGGAAGCTTTTCAAAAACATAAACTTGATGCAGAAGCCCAAAAGGGGACAATCAACAAAATAAAAGAGGCGATTTACGCCCTTAAACCTGTAGATAATACAAAAGATATTGAAGGTGAGTCTGTTACTTCAGAGAGTACTTTTCTATTCGATTCCCTCATTAAATTGATCGAAGAACGAAAACAGGCTGAGGAGGAGATACTGAAACTCTCAAAAGCAGTTGAGCAGAACCCTGCTTCGATCGTCATTACCAATAAAAACGGTGACATTGAATATGTAAATCCAAAATTCTGCGATTTAACAGGATATACCAGGGAAGAGGTTATCGGGAAGAACCCCCGAATATTAAAATCGGAATCGACCCCCTATGAATTGTTCATCGACTTGTGGGACACCATTTTGTCAGGAAAGGAATGGCAGGGTGAGCTGCAAAATAAAAAGAAAAACGGAGAGCATTACTGGGAATCTGCCTTAATATCCCCCATTATTAATGAAAACCGGCAGATCACCCATTTTATTGCTATCAAGGAGGATATTACGGCACGCAAATTAGCTGATGATGAGCGGGTTCAGCAAACAGGTCTGATCACCTCCCTGCTTGATTCGATTCCCGATATCATCTTTTTTAAGGATACCCAGGGGGTCTATCTCGGATGTAATCCCCCTTTTGCCGAATTGGTAGGCAAACCCAGAAGTGAGATTATTGGCAAGAGTGATTATGATCTTTTTGATCGGGATAGCGCCGATTCATTCCGGTTTTTTGATACTCAGATGCTGGTTCAAAAAAAATCCCAGCACAACGAAGAATGGATAACCTACCCCAATGGGAGGAGAGTCCTTATCGACACCCTTAAAACACCTTATTGGGCAAGCAATGGAAGTCTGATCGGAATACTTGGCATAAGCCGCGATATTACCGAAAGAAAAAAGGCGGAAGATGCACTGAAGCAAAGCATTCAAAAATGGGAAGCTATCATTTCGGCCTCCCCTGACGGAATAGGAATGGTCTCAATTGACGGGAAGCTGCAGCTGATGTCAGAGAAATTAGCCCTGATACACGGCTATTCGATCGATCAGCGCGATGAATACCTGAATAAGACAATCTTCGATTTTATCGATCCCTCGAATCACAAAATGCTCCTTGATAATATTCATGGACTGCTCACGGGTGAAAAAGGGGACAAAATAACCGAATACCTGGCTGTAAGGCAAGATCAGAGCAGGTTCTTCAGCGATGTCAACTCTTCGATACTGTATGACACCAATGGCAATCCCGAAAGTATCCTGTTTGTTGAACGGGATATTACAGAACGGAAGGCAGCCGAAGAGGCGCTTCAGACCAAGTCCTCATTGCTCGAAGCCCAGACCAATGCCACAATCGATGGGATTTTAATCGTAAATAACGATCAGAAAAGGGTGCTGATCAACCAGCGCATGATTGATCTTTTTGAGGTCCCCCAGTATATTGTTGAGAGTGAGGATGATTCCTTGTTACTCAATCATGTCATGGGGCTGAATAAGAATCAGGAGGAATTTCTGGAAAAGGTCAAATACCTTAATGATCATAATGGTGAGATCAGTTATGATGAACTTGAACTGGTTAACGGGAAAGTTATGGATCGGTATTCGGCGCCCGTACTGGGGAAAGACGGAAAGAACTATGGCCGGATCTGGACTTTCCGGGATATTACCCAGAGCAAGCTGGCCGAAGAGTTGCTTCAGAACGAACGAACACTTTTTAGAACCATTATTGATCTGATTCCTGATGCCGTATATGTTAAGGATATCGAGGGGAGAAAGATATTAGCCAACCCCAGGGAGGTTCAGTTTGCAGGGAAAAAGACGGAAGATGAGATCATCGGTAAATCGGATGATCTTTTATATCCCGGCCTGGCTGCCGAACGGGCAAAACGTGAGGACCAGCTCGTTCTTGAGACGGGAAACTCGATTCTCGATGTTGAAGGGTCATTAACCGATAATAACGGTAAACTGCACTCCCTGTTAATTTCCAAAGTCCCCCTGCGCGACGTTCATGGTAAAATTACCGGATTAGTGGGGGTAACCCACGACATCAGTTCACGAAAGAAGGCGGAGGACGATCTGAAGCAGATTTCAACCCGGTTGTCTTTGGCGGTACGGGCGGGCGGAATCGGGGTATGGGACCTTGATCTGGTTGAGGATTTCCTGTTGTGGGACGAACAGATGTTCTCTCTTTATGGCGCCGATCGAAGTTTTGTGGGTCAGGCAAACGAGATCCGGATCGCAGGTATCCATCCCGATGATGCACCCCATATGGATAATCTGATTATGCAGGCCATAAGCGGGGAGAAGGAATTTGATACTGAGTTCAGGGTCATCTGGCCCGATAAATCGGTTCATAATATCAGGGCGCTCGCCACCTTGCGGCGCGATGAATCTGGCAAACCGCTTCACCTGATCGGAACCAATTGGGACATTACCGAACAGAAAAAGACGGAAGCTACTCTCCAGATCGCCAAGGAGGAGTCTGATAGCGCCAATAAGGCGAAATCTGAGTTTCTGGCCAATATGAGCCATGAAATACGGACACCGCTCAACGGAGTAATCGGATTTACCGACCTCCTTTTGAGATCGCCCCTAAATAAAATTCAGCAGCAATATGCCAAGAATGCAAATACCTCGGGCCATTCGTTGCTGGGAATCATCAACGACATACTGGATTTCTCCAAGATTGAAGCGGACAAGATGGAGCTTGACTGGATCAAGGCAGATATGATTGAACTTGCAGAGCTCTCTTCCGACATCGTTAAATACCATGCTTCCCAAAAATATATCGAGCTTTTATTGAATATTCAAACCGATATTCCCCGCTTCGCGGTGATCGATCCAACCAGATTGAAGCAAATCTTAGTCAACCTCCTATCAAATGCGGTTAAATTTACCGAATCGGGAGAAGTTGAATTGAAAATAACTTTTGATAAAAGGGATGACTTTTCAGGCAGTTTTAATTTCTCGGTTCGAGATACAGGGATAGGAATCAGTGAGGAACAACAAAAGCAACTGTTTAAGGCATTCTCTCAGGCAGATACTTCAACCACCAGGAGATTTGGTGGTACCGGACTTGGACTGACCATTTCTAATATGCTGGCCGAAAAAATGGGAACCAGGATTGAAGTGATCAGTGAACCCGGGAAAGGTTCAACCTTCTTTTTTACCCTTGTCACGGACTATGAGGTTGGAGAAAAATTAAATTTCAACAGTCTGACAACCATCAATCGGTTAATGGTGATCGATGATAACTTCAATAACCGGATGATCCTGGAACACACCTGCCAGAATTGGGGAATTGAATTTGTAGGGGTTGCCAGCGGATATTCCGCCCTCAAGCAGATTGAAGCCTCAAAGCCTTTTGATGTAATCATCGTGGATTATCAGATGCCGGGGCTCAATGGCCTGGATACCATCAGGATGATTCGGGAAGACTTAAAGCTCACCCCTGAAATGCAACCCATTATATTGCTCCACAGTTCCTCTGACGATATTCAGATTTATGAAGAGTGCAAAAAAATGGGGGTAATCTTTAACCTGACCAAGCCGGTCAAATCGTCCGAATTATTGCATTACCTCAAGAGTATACACCATCATCAGGAACCGGCCTCCTGGAGCAAGAGTACGGTTTTCGAAACGATTAAGGTTTCCAGGATGCAGGAATCAGAACCGGTGATTCTTGTTGCAGAGGATGTGGTTATCAATATGATTCTGGTGACCACCTTAATTAAGAAAATGATTCCCAATGCCAATATCCATGAGGCTAAAAATGGGAAAGAGGCCTTTGAGATGACCATCTCAAAAAAGCCGAATCTGATAATTATGGATATTCAGATGCCCGAAATGTCAGGAATTGAAGCAACCATGGCGATCCGGAATTATGAAATAGATAAGGAGTGGCGGATCCCGATTATTGCCCTGACAGCCGGAGCAGTCAAAGGGGAAAAGGAGAGATGTCTGGAGGCAGGAATGGATGGGTTTCTTACTAAGCCACTGGATCATAACCGCTTGTATAATATTTTGGAAAAATATCTTAACTATTTTCCCCAGGAAACCTCCAATGAAGTAGCCAAGACCGTTGAAAACCAGGGTAATATTCATTTCGACCGGATAATGGTGATGGAAGGGATCGGAAGCAATGAAATGATTTTTGATGAATTGCTTTCGGCTGTGGAATCGCAGTTCGGTCAGGATATCGAACTATTGGGGAGAGCGATAGAGCATCGGAATATAGCAGATATTAAACGGATTGCACATTCCATTAAAGGGGCTTCCCTGAATATGTGGTTCAACAAGATGGCTGAACTGGCCATCGAATTCGAATTGTATCTCGATAAAGACCACATCACAGAACTGAATGATCTCTATCAGGATCTGGTATTGGAGTGGAAAATTGTGCTCGATATTTTGAGGGAATCTGAGAGCCTGAATGTTGACTGATCCTTTTTCCCGCAGTATATGATCCGGGGGATTTGGTGTCCCATCGCCCGATATCCGGTCTGCCATTTTTATAAGGGGATTAACCGTTGAACATGCTGTTCCTGTTACAACCGGAAATGTGTTCACCTGACCTGATCTCCTTTGCCGCATTCAGCCCCGAAAGGTCACAGCTCTCCAAAGGGCTGACCAATTCTTTCTCCTCCCTATTTCCCCCGCTGATGGTATAATTCCCGTTGCAGGAATTGGCTGTGAAAGGAGGGGAGTGCCACCAAAACCGGGTAAAGGGGGCAACCATTAACAATCCGGGAAGAATCAACCATCCGCCGGATTGTACAAAGTGCTGTCAGTATTTCGCTGTCAGCAATTAAAATTTCATTGTCCTGAAAATATCCAATATATTTACTTAAGATTTTGTATCTTTAGAAAAGGAATACATTTGCCCAATCTAAAACCTTGAAGGACTTAATTGTACCCAAAGGGATTTTTTTTAATTATAAAAATTTGATGTTATGAGTATTAAATTTAAAGTGATTGAAAGAGGTCAGCCGGGAGTTGTAGGCGGCGGCACTAAAAAATTCTATGCCATTCCGGTGATGAATGGTGAATTTGATCTCAAGGGCTTAACCACAGCCATTGAGAAAAACTGTACGGTCAGCGGGGCCGATATTCGCGCGGTGCTCTATGCGCTGGTCGATGTTTCGATCGACCGGCTGGCGCAGGGGACCATCGTCCGCCTGGGCGATCTGGGGAGTCTGCGGGTAAGTTTCAGCGCCCAGGGGCAGGCCGCAGCCGATGGTGTCAATGCAGCTACGATCAAGGGTGCAAGTGTTATTTTCACCCCCGGAACGCGCATTAAGGAGACCTTAACGAGTGCAAAATTCCAGAAGGCGTAAACAGTACTATTTTCCTGCCCGGAAAATCTGTTTTCTTAAGCAAGGAATCAGATTTTCTCAGGCAGGAAAATTAATTAACACTCTATTGGTTTATAATCCGGGCAATGTGTTTTTCACGGTTTCACAACGGGCAATTGATTACCCCCCGTTTTTAAAATGTGAAGGCAAACTCAAGTTCCAGTTGGTTCATTTTAAGGCTGATCGTCTGATCTGGCATTCCGGTTGCTGAGTAGTCCAAAGGGTTATAGCCTTTAACACTTGCCGGAAGTGCATAAACCAGTGCGGCATGGAGCGAGTTCCCGGTTTTCCCGATCTTTTTGGAGCATCCCAGGGTGAGGTGATCCTGTATTGTTGCCGGAGCCAGTATGTTAAATAAAGTCTGTGCAGAGGGGATCAGTTTATTGCTGTGAGAATAACCACCCCTTAAGGTCCAGTCGTTCAGGCCGCTAAATTCGACCCCCGCTTTAAAAATATTGAGATCGCTCCAGCCGAAGCCGGGTCCGTTATTGGAGCCAAGCGGAGCGGTCGCTAATGTCTGAGGGTTAAAGGGATTTGAAACGGAGGCTACACCGATATAGTTAATCCTCTTGTAATCTGTTAATACCACCCAGTTTTTTGCAAACTCATAAGCCAGTCCGACCGACCAGTTTGAAGGGATATCGAAATTCCCCTGTTCAGCAAACAGGCCGGCATATTTACTGAATTTCGACATTGTTATTTTAGGCTGATAGTTTACACCCAGGGTCAATCCTTTTGCGAGCTGCCCCATATATCCAAATTTAAATCCTAATCCTGTGCCATTATCGGTTCCGTTCCCGCTTACCTTCGCCGGAGCCTCTGACATTTGGGCAAATGATGCCACGCCACTGGCACTGAAATACTGGTAGACCACCAATGCCGTTACCCCAAGGCTATGCTTTTCAGCAAACTTCCTTGAGTAGGTGAGCCCAAGAAACATCTGGGCCAGATTAATGCCGGTTTTATCTGAGCCTGGATCATAAAAGGACTTAGTTTTATAATTGGTGTTCATCCCTCCGTTACCAAAAAAGGTTGCGGAAAAGCTGCTCTTTTTATTGATCATCCAGTTTGCCCCAAGAGTGGGTTCCAAAAAGAGCTTTGATCCGCTCTCAACGGTGCCGGGGGTTAATCCCATCATTCCCGGGGAACCCGATGGAGTTCCGTTGATCGTGTATTGCCTGTTGGGGTTGAAGAATTCAAATCCCACATTGTATTGCTGTCCAAGAAAAACGTTTCCTGCAGGGTTTCCGTTAATCAGACTGTTTTTATACCATGCAGTTCCGGCTCCTGCCAATCCCTTGTTCTGAGCGCCGTAACCTACACCGAAATAACCGTCGGTCGCCTGTGCGGTCTGGAATAATCCAATTCCGGTTAATATTAACAAGGCCGATAGGGTAATTTTATTAAATAGTTTCATAAGGTAATAATTAAATAAAAATTTGGTCGTTAATTCCTTACAAAGGTATGACTGGCTGTTTTGCCCAGGGCAATAACGGCGTGCATCTTCGCAATGGATCATGTGATAAATCGCACATTTGAGGTTGAACCAATGGTTTCCGGCAGTGGGGGGTTAAGTTAATCAACCCGGGATCTCCCGAATCTGATTCCCGGTTGTTTACCGAAAACCGGTTCATCTTTTCTGAGGCAGGTTCAGCCACCACCAGACGCAGCAACACCCTTGATCTGTCCAGCTATGAGACAGATCAAGGGTGTTTTATTCGGGGATATGCTGTCGGAATTTGTTAATTCGATGCAACAACTGTTGGTTTTTCGTCTTCAAACTGATAGAGCACTGTTGAAAGGTACCGTTCTCCGGTATCGCACATAATGGTAACGATCTTTTTACCCTTATTTTCCGGTCTTTGGGCTACCTGCAGCGCGGCATAAGCGATTGCGCCGGAGGAAATTCCGACCAGCAATCCTTCAGTTCTTGCCAGCTCGCGGCTTGTCTGGATGGCCTGATCATTGGTGACGGTTATAATTTCGTCAATAACCGATACATTCAGAATATCCGGCACGAAACCTGCACCGATACCCTGAATCTTGTGAGGACCGGGATTTCCGCCTGAAAGGACGGGGGAGTCGGTTGGTTCGACGGCAATAATCTGTACGCCTGGTTTTCTGGATTTCAGCACTTCGCCAACTCCGGTTATGGTTCCGCCCGTGCCTACACCTGCAATAAAAATATCTACTTCGCCATCGGTATCATTCCAGATCTCTTCGGCCGTGGTTTTACGGTGAATTTCAGGGTTGGCCAGATTTTTAAACTGTTGAGGCAGGAACGAATTGGGGGTGATCTCGGCCAGTTCGGAAGCCCTGCGTATGGCCCCTTTCATCCCTTCGCTTCCGGGGGTAAGGACTAATTCAGCGCCCAGCGCTTTCAATATATTTCTCCGTTCGTGGCTGAAGGTTTCAGGTAATAAAATAATCAAACGATACCCCTTGGCAGCAGCAACAAATGCGAGGGCAATACCCGTGTTGCCACTTGTGGGTTCAATAATTACAGAGTCTTTGTGGAGTAATCCCTGTTTTTCGGCGGCTTCTATCATCGCAAAACCAATGCGGTCTTTGACACTTCCTGCAGGATTGAAAAACTCAAGCTTACCAATAATGGTTGCCTCAAGTTTATGGTGCTTATTGAAGTTTGTAAATTCCAGTAAGGGAGTTTTCCCAATTAAATCGGTAAGATTGGATGCAATTTTTGTCATGGCTTTCTGTTTTATTTTATGATACAAATTTGATCGATTTAAACGGGCAGGACAATCCCATAAAATGCGTATTTTTTAATACCCTCTTTATGGTATATGTATTAAAAGACTGGTTTATTATTGGCCGGAGCTGGGAATTTAACTTTGAATCCACTACTATTGTAATACAGATATCAGAGAGATGAAAAACGATTCAGGTTTACGCATACGGCCGATTGAGCCTGCCGATAATCAGCCATTGGCAAAGATTATCCGCTCCTCACTGGCTGAATTTGGAGCAGATCATCCGGGGACTGTCTATTTTGACCGGTCAACAGATGCGTTGTATGAACTTTTCAGGATCGCGTATTCGGCCTACTTTGTGGCCGAATATGACGGGGTCATCATCGGTGGCGGGGGGATTTTTCCCACAGAGGGGTTACCTTCGGGCACGTGCGAATTAGTCAAGATGTATTTGATCCGCGAAGCCAGAGGCAAAGGGTTTGGCAAATCGATGATTGAGCAGTGCCTCCAATGCGCCGTTGAATTAGGGTTTGAAAGAATCTATCTCGAATCGATGCCCGAACTCAAACAGGCGTTGAAAATCTATGAAAAGTTCGGCTTTGAATATTTATCTGCACCGCTTGGAAACACCGGCCATTTTGGCTGTGACGTCTGGATGCTCCGGAAATTGTGAATCTTAGGAGACATTATTCTCCTTTCTAAACAATGAAGGAATCGCCCGGCAGCAATTAATAACGATAAAACTCAACTGGTATATGCCTGAATTAAGCAGAAAATTAGCCAATTTTACCGACTCCGTCATTCGCCGGATGACCAGAATCGCCAATCAGCATGGGGCAGTAAACCTTTCGCAGGGCTTTCCCGATTTTGATCCGCCGGAGGCCTTGAAAGAGGCGCTCGAACAGGTGGCGGGCGGAAGTGTTCACCAGTATGCCGTTACCTGGGGAGCCGCCAATTTCAGGGAGGCGCTTGCACGGAAACAATCCCGGTTTATGGGGTATGAAGTCAATCCTGAAACACAGGTAGCGGTTACCTGCGGAAGCACCGAAGCGATGATGGCTGCCATGATGACTGTGTGTAATCCCGGCGATAAAGTGATCGTATTCTCCCCTTTTTACGAAAACTATACCGCCGATGCTATTCTTTCGGGGGCCGAGCCCATTTATGTCCACCTGAAACCACCATATTACCACTTTGATGTGACCGAATTGGAATCCGCATTTATGCAAAATCCCAAAGCGCTGATATTGTGCAATCCATCAAATCCAAGCGGTAAAGTCTATACGTTGGAGGAACTTCAGATCATTGCCGGTTTTGCCATTCAATACGATCTTTTTGTCATTACCGATGAGGTTTACGAGCATATCATTTATGAACCGTACCGTCATATTTACATTTCGTCGCTGCCGGGGATGTTTGAGCGAACCATTTCATGCAGTTCCCTCTCAAAAACCTATTCCATTACAGGGTGGCGCCTGGGCTATGTGATTGCCCCCTCCTATATTATAGACGGTGTGCGCAAAGTTCACGACTTCCTGACCGTGGGTGCAGCCTCACCTCTGCAGGAGGCTGCTGTAACGGCGCTAAACTTTGAGGATGATTACTACATCGCATTAAAGGAGTTGTATACCGAAAAGAAAGATTTCTTTCTGGCCGGGCTCGATCGTCTGGGTCTGAAATATACCGTTCCCCAGGGAGCCTATTATGTGATGGTTGATATTACGGAGTTTGGCGCTACGAACGATATCGAATTTTGTGAATGGATGGCCTGCGAAGTGGGAGTTGCTGCGGTGCCGGGATCGAGCTTTTTTCAGGAAGAGGTTCATCATCTGATCCGCTTCCACTTCGCGAAGAATCAAGAGACTCTTGCCCGTGCGTTAGATGCGCTGGAAAACCTCCGGATAAAAGCAAAGGATAAGAGGTGGGTAAAATGATTCGGTGTTGTGACCGAATAATGGGGCAGGGCAATAAAAAAGCTGACAGAATTTGGTTCTGTCAGCTTTTTTATTTTTCGGGGGGGACTGTTTGACCTGACCCGTGTTTAACTTAGACCTTTTGTACGAGGTTTGAGTTAATAATCTGAAATGCTTTAGGCGACTTTTATTCTGTTATTTGGTGCCAACGTTGCTGGCCAGATTCCCGAACATATAAGTTATTGAGAATTCAAGCGTTGTTATTTTCAGCGTTCCAGGGATGTCTAATGTATACGGTTTGAAATTAAGGTTTCTGAGTCCATAATCATAATTTACACTGAAAACCATTGGACCAACTTCAAATCCTGCTCCTGCTCCTACGCCATAGTCGGCCTTGGCAAGAGTCCCATGAGAGTAGATGTCCTGAATTGGGACCGATGTATTGAGCCCGCCGCCAGAAACTTTCTGAGGATTCTTAACTGATCCGCCTAATCCAAGAGCGGCATAAGGGCCACCCTGAACAAAGAACTTAAATTTGTTGCTGAACGGAATTTTATACGCCAGGTTTAACGGGATATCAAAGTAACTCAGTTTTGCTCTTCCATTTAAATATGATGCATTTCCAAGCTGGGTATTTTCCACATTCCGCAAATTATAACCTTTCAGGGAGTATAACAGTCCGGTGTTAAGGTAAAGATTCTTCTGCAGTTTAAAATCAATGACCGGGCCTAAATGAAATCCGACCAGTGCATCAGGAGAATAACTCATTCCTGCCATAGACATTGACATATTGGCAACATTGACCCCTCCTTTAACCCCAATCATTTGTGCATTAGCAATTTGCACTAAGAAAGTAAAAGCAATTGCATAAATCAGTTTTGTTTTCATTCAATCGATAAAATTAATTTTGCCTACTCTTAAGTTTTTCAGCATTCACTCCCTACCAAGTAGGTGCCGCACTTCTCCTATTCATAGGTCAGTAAGGGGGCAAAGATAAAATATTTTTTGTTCTTGAGGTCAAATCCTGTGATATCTCTTTAACTTATTGAAAATAATAGCCAAAATAGTTCACTCTCTTGATCTTAAATGTAATATTCGATATTGTCGATCCACCCCGCCTTGATGGCGAGCATAATAAGTTCGGATGCATTGGAGACCTCCACTTTTCTGAAAATATTCTTCCTGTGGGTATTTACGGTATGGTAACTGATATTTCTGCGTGAGGCAATCTCCTTGGTAGTCAATCCGTCAGCGATCAGTTTTACGATTTCGATTTCTGAAGGGGTCAATGTTTTGGGATCTTCCGCAACATATTTGGATTCACTGATATCGAGGAAAAGATCCAGGATTTCATCGGAATAAAATTTCCGCGATTTCAACGCCGATTCCATAGCGGAAAATATTTCGTCCTTGTCGGCAGTTTTGCAAATGATATTCTTAATCCCTGATTTTGTCAGTTCGGCAAATTCCTGTTTACTGATGGTATTGGTCAGAATCAATACAGATAACCGGGGATTTGTTTGGCGGATGATCCTCAGATCGTCAATTCCGTCGTAATCGATATTTACATAGTCGGTAATGAGCAGGTCTGCCTCACCCTCATCAAGTAACTTCAGCAGCTCCTGTCTGGTTGCCACAACACCTGAAATGGAATAGGTGCGATCGGCCATAATCAATGACCTGAGCGCTTCCACCACCAGAAATTGGGAATCTGCAATAATTACCTTATTTATCTTATCCATACCTGCTTCAATCGATCAAACTGGCTTTAAAGTCCAAAGATAATCATTTTCTTCCTGAGAATCTTACTAATTTCTCGCTTCAACCCTTCCGAAAAATCGGTAAAGGTTGTAAAACAATTGATTATACTGAGCCCACTGTAATTCTTTACCGCCTGCAAGATAAACAAAATCAGCCAATTTTTACAGAAGTCATGGTTAATGAACCCATCACCGCTTTATCATTAAAAAAAGTGACCTGTTCATTTTCCCCTTTCAATGCCAGGGTGTAGAGGAGCGGAAGATAATGTTCGGGTGTGGGGACAGCCATTTGAGCTTCCCTGCCAAGTAACGTATAGTTTATCAGTTCCTTATGGTTATTGTTCAGGATGCGTTTTTTTATTTGATCATTGGCATAGATGGCCCAGTCAAAACCATACTCAGGTTCATTGACCTTATCCCATGCTACCATCCTTAGGTTGTGCACAATATTTCCGCTGCCGATAATCAATACCCCTTTATCCCTTAACGAGGCGAGTTCTTTTGCAAGATCATAATGAAACTGGGGAGACTGATTATAATCGAGACTCATTTCAATGGTCGGAATATCTGCCCTGGGATAAATGTTGCGGATCACACTCCAGGCGCCGTGGTCCAGTCCCCACTTTTGATCGAGTTCAACAGCGGTTTTCTTTAAGGTGTTTTTAGTCAGATAAGCCAACTCAGGACTACCTGGCGCAGGATACTGAACCTCGAATAATTGCCAGGGAAACCCGCCGAAATCATGAATAGTCGGGGGTTTTGCCATGGCAGTAACCAAAGTTCCCTTTGTTTCCCAATGGGCGGATATACACAGAATGGCTTTGGGGTGGGGAATCGATTCTCCGAGATTTCGCCAGGTATATACAAATTCATTCTCCTCGATGGCATACATCGGGCTTCCGTGGCCGACAAAAAGCACCGGCATCCGTTCAGTGTGGCCCAATGAACCGCTTAAATCTTTCAACGCATTGTTGTCCATAATGTTAAAAGCTATTGGGAACAGCATTGCCGACCGCATAAAAGATCGTCTGTTCATGATAAATTTAGTTGTTCTATAAAGATTTGAATGGGTAAATAAACTTTCAATGCTACCCGCAGATGATTGATTTACAGCTTGCTTCCTGCAGCCTGCTTTTGGCCGCCAGCTAAATAGCCTGCATTCAATTGACTTTATGCTTAACCTTGTTCAGGAGGATACAACATTAGTCCGGGAATATCTGCCGGAAGTTATTTGCCAGCGGGAATAAGAACGCTTTTTAAATTGGATAATATGTCGCTGTAAAGCCGGATTACAATTAGTGGCGAAAATACTGACTTTAAAGGGACAAAAATCACTAACACCTGCTTGTTACGGCAAGGTTAGTGATTTCGCCTATCAATCAGAGTAATTATTCCGCTTTTTTTACCAGTTCAATATCGCAATTGATCTTCACCTCTTCGCCTACAAGTACACCACCGGTTTCAAGGGCAGCATTCCATGTTAAACCCCAATCCTTACGGTTGATTTTTCCCGTGATGGCGAACCCGGCTTTTACATTTCCCCAGGGATCCGAATTGACACCGCCAAATTCAACTGACAAGGTGGTTGGATGTGTTACCCCTTTAATTGTCAGGTCGCCGGTGAGTTCATATAAATCATCACCCAGATCCTTTAAACCATTACCGGTAAAGGTAATTTTGGGATAATTTTCAACATCGAAGAAATCGCCGCTCTTTAGATGGCCATCCCGGTCTGCGATTTCAGTGTCGACCGAAGCTGTATTTAAGGAGAAGGAGATCACCGATTTTGAGAAGTCATTTCCGACCGTTGATACGTCACCTTCGAATTCCCTGAAACTTCCCAGGACGTTTGAAATCATCAGGTGTTTTACTTTAAAACCGATCTTGCTGTGTGTTGGATCGATTGCCCATTTTGTTTCCTGTGTGCTCATAATTATTGTTTTTTATTTGATTTGTAATTTGAAATTATTTGTACTGTTTTTACAATGCAAAGGTGCACCGAAACAGGGCGCCGGTGGTAACAGTATTCAGAAAGGTTGTGGTAGATTTAGGAAATAATGCTTTTAGTCATTTCCCTGAACCGGCTTGGGGTAATTTCCATTTTGGCATGGAAAACCCGGGTGAAGTACGATTTTTCGTTATATCCCAGCTCATATCCGATCTCAGATACCGTTTTGTCTGTGTAGAGCAACATCCTTTTGGCTTCAATCAGTTTACGGGTCTCTATAATTTCGGATACGCTTTTGCGAAAGTTATTCTGGCAAACAATATTCAGGTTCCGCTCTGACATATTCAGCTTATTGGCATAAAAAGAGACTCCCTCATTGCGGTGGTAGTTTTCTTCCAGGATTTTCAGGAAGTTGTTGAACGTCACTACCTGCGAAGCTTTTACAATATTTTCTGCCGGTGAGTTCCTTTTCCGTTCTGCATCGATCATGGCAACAAGTCCGCTTAAAAGATACCGTAAGGTGGTATGGTCAGCAAGCTCCTGCGCATATTCACCGTTGATGATCTGGCACAGGTTGATAAACCGGTTGATACAGGTTCCCCTGGAGAGGGGTATATTGGTTGAGGTAAAGAAATTGGAATAGAAACTCAGTTTGGAATCGGGGATAAAGGCTGTTTTATAATCGATAACATAACCCCTTAAATCCTGACCGGGCACCAGTTTGTGCATCTTCCCCATCGAAACATAACAGGCAACCGGAGCCTCGATAACTTCCTTCCTGAAATCGATAAAATGTTCCAGACTACCACTGGTAATAATAATTAACTCTTCAAAATCATGAAAATGAGAGTCGTAGCTTCTTGACCGGATATCGTCGATGAGCTCTTTGGTCAGTTCAAATATGTGAAATGGCTTATCCATCTATTTTTCAGCAACCAGTTTATCAATCAATGCATTAAACTCCTGTTTAAATTCAACGTAGAATTTTCCCGTCGCCGGGCCGCTGAACCCGGTATGGACCTTTCGGACCACTCCTTTCCTGTCGATAAAGAGCGTAGTCGGGAAAGCTGCGATTCGGTCTAAAGCGGGCAGGGCTTTTGATGCCGATTCGGTACTCGATTTTCCGGCAAAAAGAATCTCATAATCGATGCCCAGACGGTTCTTCAGGCTGGTCAGCGATTTTGCGGCAGATTCAAAATCGTCTTTCCGTTCAAAACCCAGTCCGATTATTTCTACTCCGCGCTCACGGTTACTCTTGTACCAGGAGGCTAAAAACGTATTTTCATCCAGACAATTCGGACACCAGCTACCCAGAATAGTGACGATGACTACTTTTCCCTGATATTTGGGATCGGAGAGGGAGACCTGCTTTCCCTCTGGATTTGGGAATGTAAACCCGATAGTTGTGAACCCTTCCCTGAGGTGAGATGCAGAATAGGGATCGGGTAATGCCGCTTTGGGATTGCGCTTTCCTTCAATTTTAGAGGTTTGGCGCAGCGTAACAAATTCCCCGTTGAAGGTATTGTCATTCACAAACTCCCCTTTAACCAGGTAGGGAGCAGAACCGCCAAAAGCCGACAATGAGAATGTTTTCCCGTGAATAGCTCCCTCGAAGAAGCGGTAATCACCCGTCTCCCCAAGGATTGTTCCGGTTAATATGGCGCCTTTTTGGGTAAAATTCCCCACCGTTTTATCTGTATTTCCTGAGGAGGTAATCGTTACATCCCAGGTGCCGTCGAGAGTAGCAGACGGAGGGGTATTGTCTGACGGGAATCGGGGAAGACTTCCATATTCCGCCTTGAACGGAACCCTGGTTATCTTCCTGTTGGCGGCAGTTTTGATATAACTCCCTTCAAAAGCGTTTGCCGTCACTTTCCCCTTCAACACGACATCGTAAAGATCAATCGGGATTGAAACCGAATCGTTACTATAGGTAACTTTATTTGTCTTAAAACGATCTTCTCCATTAATCAGGTATACCGCAGTACTGTCTGTGCTGTTGTGTTTGACTTCAAAAACAAAGGGGATCTGCTCCCGGGGCAAAACAAAAGCTCCTCTCCATAAACCCTCTGTTAGGGGTACTGTTCCGGAGTGACACGCGGTGATAAGCACTGTACAAAGGAAGATTGTCAACAGTAAGAGGGTGTATATTTTTCTCATATCTAAATGGTTATCGCATTTTTGATCAGAACCGTTACCAGATTGCAGATGAAATCAGCCCATTGATTCCAGGACATGGGGGTTACTCCGGCGGCAACAATTATCAGAGGAGAAAATTACACAATTTTTTTAAGATTGAGGCGTTATCTGGGATAATAGCGCAACGCCTTAAACCCGACGAGTTGTTTTTTATTTTCATCCCATAACCTTAATTTCAATGATTTCAGGCTGGAGAAGAAGGTGACAGGTTTAACTTCCTGAAATACGGTATTTTCTTTGTAGCATACGGGTAGTTTGTAGTTTGGGATTTTGGGACTCAGATGGTGGATATGGTGAAACCCAATATTACCGGTAAACCATTGAAGTACCTTGGGAAGCTTGAAATAGGAACTTCCTGAGAGGGCGATCTCCTTATAATTCCATTCCTGGGCCCGTTTCCAAACCACATTTTCATACTGATGCTGGACGTAAAAAAGCCAGACGCCATGTACTGAGGCAATATAGAGTACCGGCAGCTGGATTAAAAGATAGGTTTTCCAGCCAATTCCCCACATAGCCAGTATAATTAATGCGATTAATGCCAGATTACTGAGATGAAGATAGAGATGCTCCTTGGGGTTCATATTTTTTTTGGGTAACCTGTTTTGAAAAGCAAACACTAAAAAAGGGGCGATACCCAGCAGAAAGAGGGGATGGCGGTAGAAGCGGTAAACAAATTTCTTCCAGGGTGATAAATTCAGGAACTCCTCAATTGTGAGCGTTTTGACATCGCCCACACCGCGCTTGTCCAGATTTCCAACAGTGGCATGGTGCTCTTTGTGGTCGTGGGTCCATTTATCATAGGGGGTAAAGGTTATGAGTCCGGTAACAATACCTACAATCCGGCTCAGCCGTTTGGATCTGAAGAATGATCCGTGACCGCAGTCGTGAAAAATAATAAATATCCGTACCATAAATCCGGCTGCGAAAACCGATAAAAAGAGGGTGAGCAAATAAGAGACCTTCAGACTCCAGATCATCGCCCCCCAAAGTAAAAAATAGGGGATTACAGAATTGGCGATTTGCCACCAGCTCCTGAGAGGATCTGAAAAGTTGTATCTGGAGACAATTTCAATCCATGTTGGCGAGGGGGTAATTACTGTTTTATTGTTTGTTTCCATATTGAAAATTAAAAATAGCCGGGAACACTAAGGAGGAGGCTTCCTTGAGGACCTGTGGTGGGAAATTAGGGAGACAGAAAATAATCATACAAAGATAAGGCAGACGAGGGCAAAATGTTCATTGAGACTCCCCATAATTATCCGCTGATTTCATTATATTTGTATAGGATGATTTTAACCAGGTGAATAATCATCCCTTTGGAGAGGTTCTTGCCGGAGGTCGTGCGTGCCGACGAGCAATGTCCCGCTGTTCCATTCCGACCCCTTGATCGCGGTTTTCACCTTTTATTTCGTTCATGTGTGCGCTTGATTTTCCTTAGGTAGGAATAAACCAATATTATCTCATTATGAAAAGAATTGCAATTTTTTGTGACGGTACCTGGAATACTCCGGATGAAAGGGTTGATGGCAAACTTTGCCAGACCAATGTCGTTAAAATGGCTAATGCACTGTCATCCAATTCGGCTGATGGCAAAACGCAAGTGCTTTATTATGATGTTGGAATAGGTAGTGAAGGGGGGCCGTTTACGCGGGTTTATGATGGGGCAACGGGGACAGGAATTTCTGAAAATATTTTGCAGGCTTACTACTTTCTTCTCAGGAATTATGAGCCGGAGGATGAGTTGTATTTCTTTGGATTCAGCCGGGGCGCCTTTACGGTGAGAAGTTTAGCCGGTTTAATCCGGAACTCGGGGATCTTAAAACACGAATATATCGAAAAGGTACCCAGTGCGTACCACCTGTATCAATCACGCAAACCGCAGCACCAGCCCCGTGAGGTTGAGGCGACCCTGTTCAGGAAAACATTTGCCGTTGAAGAGACTACAAAAATAAAATTCATCGGAGTCTGGGATACGGTGGGGGCTTTGGGTAACCCATTGTTTATGAATGGGATTATGAGCAGGCGAAATGGATTCCATGATACCGACCTGTCGACTAAAGTCAGTTTCGCTTACCACGCCCTTGCCATCGATGAGAAACGTAAAAACTTTGAGGCGACCTTGTGGCATCAGCAGAAAGGGGCAAAAAACCAGGTCCTGGAACAGGTTTGGTTTCCGGGTGTTCATGCCGATGTCGGGGGAGGCTATCCTGAAAGCGGTTTGTCGGATATCGCCTTAGCCTGGATGGTGGAGAAAGCACACGGTTGTCTGCTGAAATTCGATCCAATACCGATGAAACCAGGGGCTTTGTCCATGATTCATGAATCCTGGAACGGATTTTACAGGTTGCAGCCTCCCCATTTCCGACCCATCGATATCGGATTGCCCGGAAGAGGGATAACCAACGAATCGCTCCATCCATTTGTTATTGAGAGGTATAAAAATGATCCGGGCTACCGGCCAAAGAACCTGGTTAATTATTTTAAAAGGCATCCCTTTTAGTTAGCGGGTTACTTTTAGAGGCACCCGTTAACTATTTTGAACCCTCGCAATCCTGAAGAGTCACCAGCTCTCGAGCCAAACCGTCCGGGGTCTATAAATTTCAAAAAATCGTCAAATGTATTTTTTGATTGTGTCAGTTAAACCGTTCCTGGTGAGTGGTTTTTCCAGGTAATCGTTGCATCCGGCGTTGAGTGCAGTTTCCCGGTCGCTTGGCAGGACAAAAGTTGTCTGTGCAATGATAATCACCTTTTGATTAAACTGCCGGATCTGGCGGGTGGCCTCATATCCATCCATGACAGGCATGGCAATGTCCATCAGCACAAGGTCAGTATCGGGGTTATGCGGCAGGTTTCAACAGCTTCAAGGCCGGTCTTGACCCGAATAATTTGTTGACTGATTCCCTTAACGATTATGGAAATCAACTTAGCTGAAATTTCGTCGTCCTCAGCCACCACGATCCGGAGGTTATTGGTCAGAATTTCAGTATCGTGAATCTTAACGGCTTCAGCAGGGATATCCAGTATTTTCTGTTCTCCTGAGGTAGGAATTGTGAAACAAAATACGGTTCCCTTGTTTTGTTCCGATTCAACACTGATTTTTCCTCCCTGCTTTTCGACAAACTCCTTGCACAGCGGTAATCCAAGGCCTGTGCTATGTTCTCCGTTTGTGCCGGGCCGCTTCACCTTGGCGTCGATGCGAAAAAGGTTGGTGCGCATTTCTTCGGTCATCCCGATACCGGTATCTTTCACCGAAATTGCGGTAAAATTATTTTCTTCCTCTAAAGCCGAGACGGTTATTTCACCCCCTTCACAGGTAAACTTCAGGGCATTTGTAAGTAGGTTGCGGATCACGGTATGGAGCATATTGTGGTCGGCAATCACCTCTAAATGATTGGATAGGTCTGTCCTGATCTTTATGGCTTTTAGTTGTGCCGGCTCGGTGATCATAGCCACACAACCGGTAATCAGCTCCTTTAGGTTCAGTGTTACCGGCAAAAAGTCGGTACGACCCTGAACCATCTGCGACCATTCGAGGAGGTTTTCGAGCAGGTTGAAGGTGTTGCGTGCCGAACGGCTCAGGTCAGACATCATCTCTTTTCTCTCGATCTCCGAAAAGTACTGGCTTTCATCGGCCATCATTTCGGTTATCCCCATGAATCCTCCTAACGGTCCGCGCAGATCATGGGCGATGATTGAAAAGAACTTTTCCCTTTCGGCGTTAATTTTGCGGAGCTTTTCATTTTGAAATTTGATTTCAGCGTCCGCTTCCCGCTGTTTTGTGATATCGGTATAACTGCCCAACATCCTTACCGGGTTACCCTGGGTATTGTGTTCCACAATGGCACCGCGGTCACGGACCCATATCGTTCTGCCCTTTCCGACAAGGCGATGTTCGGAATAATATTTATCGGATTTACCTTGCAGCATCGCATCGATTTTCTGAAAAACTATGGCCTTATCCTCAGGGTGAATGAGATTGCCAAATGCTTCAACCGTATTTTCAATCTCTCCGGGTTTTGCACCGAGCAACATATACCATTGATGATTATGTATTACTCTGCCCGAGGGTAGGTGCCAGTCCCAAATCCCTTCCTCGGTAACATTTATCACCATCTGCAACCGTTGTTCGCTCTCTTTAATTTGTTCCTGAATCGCTTTTCTTTCGGTGATATCGCGTCCGATAACCAGAATATTTGTCGGGATTCCATCTTTGTCATACAGAAGCGCCGAATTTATACCTAAGCTGAAGCGGCTTTGATCTTTTTTTATACCCAGGTACTCCGATTCTCCGGACTCTTTTTTGCCTGAGTGCAATTTGGCAAATTGATCGGTTATAGCAGGATGACTCGAAGGATCAATAAAGTCAAAAACGGATCTCCCGAGGTAATCGTTTTTTTCGTCAGTTGTAAAACCATGGATAATTGCATAATTGTCTGAAACAAATTCAACCTTTCCATCCAGTGAAATGAGTCCGATTCCGTCGGGTGAAGCCGATACGATGGCTTCCCATTTTTTACCGCTTTCAATAATGGCAGTCTCAGCCTTCTTGCGTGCGGTAATATCCTTGTAATTCAGTAATATGCCATTAATAAGCGGGTCGTTTAACAGGTTGGACGCAGTAAGTTCAACCGGTTTATAGCTTCCATCCTTACAATGGTACCGGAATTCAAAAGTCAGCCTGGCGTTCTCTCGCTCCATCAGCTGATGGTATATTTTTTTTGCTGTTTCCAGGTCATCAGGATGGACATTCGCAAAGCCGCTTGTGCCAATCCGTTCTTCGGGTGACCACCCAAAAAACTGTTCAATGCCCGGACTTTGGTATTTCATCATCCCATGGGCATCCATAATACTGATTGCTTCCGGAATATTGGCAGTCATGGAGCGGTACCTGGCTTCGCTGTCTATCAATGCCTGTTCCACGGCCTTTCGCTCAGTAATATTCCTGTAATTCAGTAATATGCCATTGATTAGCGGGTCGTTCAACAGGTTGGAAGCGGTCATTTCAACAGGTCTGTAGCTTCCATCTTTACAACCATAACGGAATTCAAAAGTCAACTTCGCGTCTTGCTTCTCCTGCAGCTCACGGAACACTTTTTGAGTCCTCTCAAGGTCATCAGGGTGAACCCTTAAGAAGGTGTTTGTGGCCTCGATTTCATCGGGTAACCAGCCGAAATATTTTTCACCGTTATTACTTCTGTATTTTATAAAGCCATTGGCATCCAATATGCTGATCACATCCGAAATATTGGCGGTCATCGCGCGATATCTGGCTTCACTGTCCCGTAATTCGAGTTCAGCCTGCTTGAATTGTGTTATATCTTCAAAGACAGTTGCAAATTGACCGGATTGCGGACAAAATGCCTTGACGCGTAAATAGCGGTGAAATGTATTCGAATAGTATTCAAAAGTATCCGGTTCGCCTGTCTGTGCGACCCTTCCATATCTTTCGATCTGGCGGGGGTCGGATTGCGGCATAAGGGAGAGCATCGTTTTGCCGGTAATATCACCGGGTTTCATCCCTGTATGCCGCTCGTAAGCTGTATTGGCGTCAAGAAAGCGGAAATCGACCGGGTGATTGTTCTGATCGGTAATGATCTCCTGAAGTGAGAATCCTTCCTCCATATTTTCAAAAAGCATGCGGTACCGGGCTTCACTCGGGAGCAGTTTTTGTGCAGACTTCTTCTTTTCAGTGATGTCGCGGGTTGCAGCAAAGAGGTAATCACTGCCGTTCAATGTAACCGATGAAGGATTAATTTCAACATCCACCAGGGTGCCGTCCTTACGTCGGTACCTGGTCTCAAATATCGCAGGTTTAAGGATCAGTTCCTTTAATTTAATTGATAGTTCATCACGATTCCACTGCATATCCCAGTCAGCTAAATTGAGTGTTAACAACTCTTCATGGGTATAACCCAGCATCGTGCAGAACGACTGATTAACCTCGAATAGACTGCCGTCATCGTCGAGAACATGCATCCCATCGCTCCCTGCCTCAAGCAAGGCCTTATAGCGATTCGAGAGGGTCAAGGCTTTCTCCTGCTCCTGTTTAATCGTGGTAATATCTTCATTGGTAACAACAACGCGAATAGGCCCCTCACCTTCAAAACGAGTCACACGGGCAACATACCACTTTTTATCGTTTTGATAATCATATTGATAGTCAATCAAGAAGGGATTCTGGTTTTTTGCGATAACCGACCGAATGCCTTCTGCAATAGCTTTGGCACAAACACTATCAGAACCAATGACGGAATCACAAACAGTCAGATAATTGGTCCCTTCATGTGTGTTGTCAGAGGCCGATTTAGCTATATTCCCAAGTTCCCTCCATGCCCGGTTGACTGCGATTATCGTTCCATATTCATCGAGGACAGCAACTTCGGATTCGATTGATTCCAATATTGAGCGGGAAAAATAATCCGATTCGATTAATTTCTCTTCTGCCTGCTGACGTTCGGTAATGTCTATCGCCGAAACAAGGCATTGTTCTCCGTCTTTGTGAATGATACCTGTCTGATGAACATAAATTGGGGATTTCTCACTGGGGGAGAAGGCTAAAACACATGATTCTTTAGACCCGCTGTTAAATATTTTAGCAAGAAAGTGATTGAAAGCAGGTCTTAAATCAACGGATATAGAATCACTAAACAGACAGTTTTTTAGGAATACCCGTTCTTTACCGAGTAATTGGGTTGCAAAGTGATTTAGCGATATGATCCCGCCCGTACATGAGAGGGTAAAATAACCCGATGCGGCAAAATCGTATAATTCAGTAAATGCGTCGGCAACAGATAATGCGTGGATTTTGGCCTGACGGAGCTCAGTATTCTGCTGCTCCAATTCAGTAATTTGATAATCAAGACTATGAATAAGGTTTGTTGTTTCGGCTTCAGAGAGTGTGATCGGATGAGCGTTTCTGGATGTTTTGCTCCAACCTCCTTTTGAACGTGCTCATCCAGCTTTCCGCGCAATAATTTTTCGGCCCTGTGGAGCAAAGCTAATGCGGTAGTAAATTTATTCTTATTTTCCATAAAACATAATTTATGTAAAATGCTAATATGATTAAAGTAATCGGAAAGATATAATGTACTATTAAAAATTCTGATTTTCTCCTTTTTGACCCCTCTAAATCTCCCCAAAGGGGGGACTTTTGCTCAGTAATTTGTACGTTACTCCCCTACTTGGGAGGGATTGGGGGAGGTCCAAAGAGGAAATAAATAATTACGACATTGTATTGTTCTTATTACTTATTGGACATATTAGTTAAGGAACTAAATTAAACAATAATAAATTATTATACAAACGTTTGGGATAAATTTACTCAAATATAGATATGAGGTAATTTTGTCTGAATAATTTACATTGTTGTCGCATAATTTACTTGCAGTGTAAATTTTAAGATGCTTTCGGACGGGGATGATTTGTCGGGCGGGGATTGAGATCTATTTATAATCCATATTAGTGCATGGCCTTAATCCTGGAAACTAAAAGGGTGATGCAAAAGCCGAAGATTCCGATCACGGCAAACGAGTACCTTAAACCTGCGGCCGCTGAAATATACCCGATCAGGGGAGGGCCCATCAGAAAGCCGAGATAGCTGACGCTTGAAACGGTAGCCAGGGCAATTCCGGGGGCAATGGTGGCATGTCGCCCCGCAGCGCTGTAAACCGATGGAACAATACTTGAGACTCCAAGTCCCACCATCATAAAAGCAATTGTCGAGGCGACTAAATATGGAAAAAGGACCGATATCAGGAGTCCCGAAGAGATCAGGACTCCGCTTACCTGGAGCAGATGCATCCTTCCAAACTTCAGAACCAGCCGGTCGGCCATAAATCGGCCGGCAGCCATGGTGATCATAAATGAGGTATATCCCAGAATAATCAGGGCATGTGGAGCCTGAACCACATCTTTGAAATAGATGCCGCTCCAGTCGAACATAGCCCCTTCACTGGCCATGCTGCAGAACCCGATGATTCCCAGTTGAACTAATCCGGAATCGGGCTTAGCGAAAAATTTCTTATTGGTCCCGGCAGCTTTGGTTTGTACGGCCTTCCCGGTAATCAGTTTCCCCCAATTCAGCACCAGAATGATGGAGATAATTGCTACCACCACCAGAAAATGGATATAGGGTTGGATTTTCAGGTTCATCATGGTCAGTCCCACGAGCGCGCCCGTAAATCCGGCGATGCTCCATCCGCCGTGAAAAGCGGCCATAATGGGTCTTTTATAGATTTTTTCGGCTGCAACTCCCTGTGTATTAATCGAGATATTGCACATATTCCCAAAAATGCCAAATAGAAAGAGTCCGATGGCCAGCTGCCATCCGTGGGTAGCCAGCCCCAGATTTGTAAGACAAAGGGTATAGCCTGGAACGGCAAACAGGATCACCTTTCGGCTACCGAACCTTGTGACCAGTTTGCCGGAGAAAGTCATCATCAAAAACTGAGCGACCGGCAATGCAAACAGGATGGTTCCGAAGGCTGCGTCACTCAGGTTAAGGGCTGCTTTAATCTCGGGGATTCTGCTGGCCCACGAGGCAAAACAAAATCCCATACTGAAATAAAACAATGAGATGGCGATTCGGATCCTTCTCTTGTCTGGATATTTAGGGTTGAGCGTCTTTGAAGCTGCGGTATTTGTATTCATTTATCTGCTTAATTATTAATAATATAAGTTTAGGCTTAGCAGATAATCACAAGTTGAAATAATCTTTAAAAGTAAACAGGTTACTAATGAAGAAGCCGGAAGCTTTTACGCGTTCCGGCCTCTTATATTCTTAAGAAATTAAAATCTCTTCTTTCGGTCGCGACTTTTAAAACCGTCACGCCCACCTTCGGGTTTACGGAAGCTCCGTTCAAAACGGCCGCCTCTGTCACCGCCTCTGTCACCGCCTCTGTCACCACCGCGATCACCGCCACGGTCGCCGCTTTCGCGTCCGCCACTGTTTACTTCCGCATCAAAGAATGATCCGCGGAAATTCATACCACGACTGTTTTTCAACAGTGTTGTTCCATAGGAAGACTCAACTTCAACAGTTGCATGGTTTTTATACAGATCGATTTTGCCGATCTCTACGTTCCTGCGACCTGTAGCATCAATCACAAAGGTTATGATATCCTTGGGGATCAATCCCTGAGATAATCCGACATTGAGTCTGATTTGTGTCATCCCTTCTGAGGAGGTTCTGCGCATCTCACGACCCTCGCGTCCTTCCCTTCTTCCTGAATCGTGCAAATCGGGAGCATTGAGGTCAGCCGTATTGCCATAGTAATCGAGAAAGCGGTTAAACTCAAGCGAAACCACATGTTTGATCAGATCTTCCTTTGAAAGCGCTTCCAGTTTTTCATGTACTGCAGGAAGGAATGGCTCGATCTGATCTTCATTGATTGTAACTGTCTGAAGTTTGTCAATCAGGTACATCAGCTGTTTTTCGCAGATAACTTTACCAGTCGGAACCGGCATGCGGAGGAATTTCTTTCCAATTCCCTTTTCAATCATCCGGATTCTTCCCTGCTCTTTCATGTGAATGATTGAGATCGAGATTCCCGATTTCCCTGCACGCCCGGTGCGGCCGCTACGGTGGGTATAATTCTCAATATCGTCGGGTAAATTGTAATTGACGATATGGGTAAGGTCATTGACGTCGAGGCCGCGCGCTGCCACGTCGGTTGCGATAAGCATCTGCACCCCTTTGGTCCGGAACTTCTCCATCACATAGTCACGCTGAGCCTGACTCAGATCACCATGGAGCGCTTCGGCACTATAGCCATCCTGTATCAGCTGAGAGGCAACCTCATTTGTTTCCATCCGCGTACGGCAAAAAACAATTCCGTAAACTTCAGGGACGAAATCCAACACCCGTTTAAGTGCTGAATAACGGTCTTTTGCATGAACCATATGGTAGATATGCTCTACATTTTCAGCTCCGCTACCTTTCTTTCCTACCGCGATTTCGACAGGATTGTTCATGTAATTCTTGGCAATCGCTGCAACCTCTTTTGGCATTGTAGCCGAGAAGAGGAGGGTGTTTTTAGTCTTTGGTGTTTGTTCCAGAATGGCATCCACATCTTCCTGGAAACCCATGTTGAGCATCTCATCGGCTTCGTCAAGAACCATGATCGATACCTGCGACAGGTCAACTTTATTCTTGCGAATCATATCGTGCATACGCCCAGGAGTCGCGGCAATAATATGCACCCCTTTGCGCAGGGCGGAAATCTGGCTGCTGATATCTGCACCTCCGTAAATGGGGGTAATCACGATATCCGGCAAATATTTGGCATATTCCGAGATCTCTCTGGCGATTTGAACACAAAGTTCACGAGTCGGGCTCAGAATCAGTGCCTGAGGAACTCTGCTTTTTGGATCGATTTTTTGAAGGATTGGAAGGCCGAAAGCCGCGGTTTTACCGGTTCCGGTCTGCGCAAGTCCAACAATGTCTGTGGGTTTGTTCAGGAATAAGGGGATAAACTGTTCCTGGATTGGCGAAGGTTGTTCGAAGCCCATTTCCTGAATCCCCTTTAGGATTCTGGGGTCGAGTCCCATTTCATTAAATTGCATCATCTGTCTTTTGTGACGGGTGTTATAGCTATCTAATGAACCAATTACCCGTCGTATTTATTTTCTAAAAAATTCCATTTCCCTGAGGGGGAAAAGTTGCGCAAGATACGATTTTTTTCGGGATTATTGCGTGATATTCTAAAATTTATATTATATGGGGCCGTAGAGGCGGGTTTGAAACCCGCCTCATTGAGATCATTGTATAAATGAGCCGGGTTTGAAACCCGGCTGTACCCTGCGGTATAAAAAATATTTCAGCGTAAAAGGGGATTTCTATTTCTGCCTGAAATACAATTGAATAGGGATTCCCGTGAAATTAAAATTATCGCGGATTTTATTTTCCAGATAGCGCTTGTAAGGATCACGGATGTATTGCGGCAGATTGCAAAAGAAAGCAAAACTTGGAATCTTTGTCGGCAACTGCGTGATATACTTTATTTTAATATATTTTCCCTTGTAGGCCGGTGGGGGATAGGCCTCGATCAGTTCAAGTAATAGTTCATTTAATTTTGAAGTGGCAATATGACGGTTCCGGTTTTCAAAAACCATCATCGCATCCTCCAGAATTTTAAGGATTCGCTGCTTGGTTAACGCGGAGGTGAAGACAATCGGGATATCGACAACAGGGGCGAATTTTTCGAGGATATCATCTTCGAATTTTTTCATCGTGTGGTTGTCCTTTTCGATCAGGTCCCATTTGTTAACCACCACGACGATCCCCTTTTTGTTCCGGTGAATCAGGTGAAAGATGCTCACATCCTGCCCTTCAACGCCTCTTGTGGCGTCAAGAACCAGCACACAGACATCAGAATCTTCGATTGTACGAACCGAACGCATCACCGAATAGAACTCCACATCTTCGGCAACCTTGGTTTTTTTACGCAAACCTGCTGTATCGACCAGGATAAAGTTATGGCCGAATTTATTGTATTTCTGTGCAACAGCGTCACGGGTGGTGCCCGCTACATCGGTTACGATATGACGATCTTCTCCCACCAGGGTGTTTATAATTGAAGATTTCCCTACGTTTGGTCTTCCCACCACGGCGATCCTCGGGATCTTCTCGTCGATCTCTTCCTCCACTTTTTTAGGGAGTAGGTCGACAATTTCATCGAGCAGGTCACCTGTTCCTGATCCGTTTACTGAAGAAACACAGAAAAGCTTTTCGATTCCCAGTTCGTAAAATTCATTTGCGTCAAGGCTGCGCTGATGGTTATCGACTTTGTTTACTGCTGTAATTACCGGCTTGTCATTTCTGCGAAGCAGGTCATAAACTGCGATATCGAGTTCAGTCAAACCGCTTTCAACATCAACCAAAAAGACAATTACATCCGATTCCTGGATGGCCAGGTTAGCCTGGCGGCGAATTTCCTCCTCAAAAATATCATCTGAACCGGAAACATATCCACCAGTATCGATGATCGAAAATTCAACGCCGTTCCAAAGCGATTTTCCGTAATTCCGGTCACGTGTAACACCTGGCATATCATCGACGATTGCGGCGCGTGATTCGGTTAAACGGTTAAAAAAAGTGGACTTTCCAACGTTTGGACGCCCAACTATTGCTACTATGTTGCTCATTATTTACTTTTCCTTTTATTGAATCTCGTAGCCGAAATTACGAAGCTGACTCTCTTTATCACGCCAGTCTTTTGCTACTTTAACATACATTTCTAAAAACACTTTCTTCTCAAAAAACTCCTCCATATCCAGCCGGGCCTCGGTTCCCACTTTTTTAAGGGCTTTTCCCTGATGTCCGATAATAATCCCTTTTTGGGTATCGCGGGCGACATTAATAACAGCCCTGATTCTGAGAATCTTAGCCTCATCTTTAAATTCTTCTATCTCTATTTCAACCGAATAGGGGATCTCCTTGTCATAAAACAGCAGGATCTTCTCGCGAATAATCTCCTGGGCAAAGAAACGCTCATTGCGGTCGGTCAGCTCATCCTTGGGAAAAAAAGGCATCCCTTCAGGAAGGTTGGCAAGAATTCGTTTAAAAACATAGTCAAGGTTGAATTTCTCCTTGGCGGAAATGGGCATTACCTCGGCATTTGGAATGAGTTCGCGCCACTTCTCAACCAGTGAGATCAGTTTCTCCTGATCGGTGAGATCGATTTTATTAATCAACACTAAAACAGGGACTTCTGATGATTTTATTTTCTCAAGGTAGTCGGCATTTTTCGAAAAGTCCTCCACTACATCGGTCACATATAATAGTACATCGGCATCAACCAGTGCGGTATTAACAAAACCGAGCATTGATTCCTGCAGTTTGTAAGCCGGTTTTAAGATTCCCGGGGTATCGGAATATACGATTTGAAAATCTTCTCCATTCACGATCCCCTTGATGCGGTGACGAGTGGTTTGCATTTTGGAGGTGATGATTGAGAGCTTTTCACCGACCATCGCATTCATTAAAGTCGATTTGCCGACATTTGGATTGCCAATGATATTGACAAATCCTGATTTATGTGCCATTGTACTACTGATTTTTCCTGAATTTTTTGCAAAGATAGCAACAAATCCCAAACTATCGGTGGTACACCTGTTTACCTTTTAAAAGTCCTCGCACTGGGAAGGTGTTTCGAAAAATAATTTCTAAAATAAAAGCTGTCAGCAAAACGAAATATCACCAAATTTCACCAAAAGGACTAATTTAGCAACTAATTGATTGATATGAAAAAAACTAACTGCCATAGAAGCATGCGAATCCCGGGAGTTTTTCAGGTTTCAATACTGATTGTAATTTATCTTTTATTTTGCCTCCCATCTTTAGCCTTACCAAAAGGTTCAAACACCACTACCGACTCCACAAAAATCATAAAATCTGCCTTTGATCCGAAAACAGCATCCTGGAAAATCGACTGGCCGGGACGGGTTGCACAATACGACCTGGTTTACAAAAGTCCTCCAATCGATCCGATGCAGGGAATTGCACTTGGTAATGGTGACGTTGCCGCGCTGGTGTGGTGCGAAGATTCGAAAATCATAATCGTTCTGAATAAATGCGATCTGTGGGATGATTCACAGACGGGAAAGCCGGAAACCTGGGATGAAAAATACGATTACTATACCACCCAGCGTCAGGCGTGCCGCATCGAGATCGATTTTAAGTTCCCGGTATTTAATACACTTTATCTGACAGATTTCAAGGCCCGGCTTAACCTTTCGGATGCTTCTCTGAGTTTAACGGGATCAAGTCCGTTTGGTGACCTTAATCTGAAAGCTTTTATTGACCACCAATCGGGAATCCTTTTTTGTGATTTAGGGAACTCATTTAACGAAGAGGTGCCGTTGAAAATGTCAATGGAACATTTTGGATCGAGAACTTTTTCGATGTGGTATAACCGCATGAGAAGGGATGCAACCATCGGTTTACCTGGAACTGAAGCCTCAGCCGACGGGAATAATGTTTTCCTGACTCAGAAGTTAACAGGCGGGACATTTGCCGTTGGAGCCACTGTGTTACAATCGAACGGTTTAACGGTAAACTATTTGCGCGAACACTCCCGGTGCGCTTCGATTTTGGCAACTGGAAATCGAGAAAAGAAAATTCAGCTTGCCTTTTCGGTGACTTCACCGATCAATGGAGATCCTGTTGCAGCGGTAAAAAGCAAACTCTCAGGTGCAAACGAAAAAGGGTTTGAGCCATTCAGACAGGAACATATAGCCTATTGGAAAGCAATCTGGAACCGCTCGTTTATGGATTACGGAGATGACTACCTGAACAACCTCTGGTATCTTACCATGTATTATGCAAATGCTTCACAAGGAGGGAAATACCCCGGAAGGTTTAATAATGGGCTTTGGAGCTGGAACCACGACGTACAGCAATGGAACTTCTATTTCCACTGGAACCAGCAACAGCTTTACTGGCCATTGAATGCAGCAGGTTTCGACGATCTGGTGGCACCTTACCTCGATTACAGATTCAATTCGCTGCGGTTTGCCAGGAAAGATGCCAAAGAGTTTTATCATGCAGCGGGTGCTGTTATATCTGATGTCACCAACCGGAATGGTTATAACCGGATGGATTCGAATGTGAAAGACAATCATACTCCGGTGGCCGAAATAGCGCTCGATTTCTGGCGGCAATATCAGTTTACCTCGGACAAGAAATTTTTAAAGGAGAAGGCATTGCCGTTCATTCTTGAAGCTGCCCGGTTTTTTGAATCGCTTTTTGTTAAACAGGGCGACGGGTTATACCATGCCAAAGAGGGTAACGGATACGAAGGTTCTGTGATTCTCCACGATGGACTTACCGAGCTGGTTTATGCCCGAACCCTATTCACAACGGCATTGGAAGCGATAAAAGTTGCGGTCATCGATATCCCGGAAGCTAAAAGATGGAAAGAAATTCTTGACCATTTAGCTCCCCTGCCGGTCGTGAAAGCGGGTAATGGCTTAATCATTAAGAGTGACAACGGGTATAAAATCAATCAGGGTATTTATAGCGGAACCCCGGTTGAAGGAGATCAGATTATTGCTGCAGGCTGGGGGATTAAAGAGAATAAGATGCTGACCACCTGGTATAAAACAGACGATCCGGAATATGCTTTTCTCTTGTCCGGTGATACCACACGGAGCAAAAAAAGTGAGTTTAGAGTGTATGACGGCATATTTCCTGCTGTTCCCCGTTCTCCGGTTTATCCGTCCGGATTAGTAGGACTGGTACAAAAAGGTGAACCGCTTTTCAATGCCATGACCGCCACTACCTTGTTGTATGGTTCCGAGGGGATGGGGTGGGATCCGGCTCCGATCGTTATGGCCCGTTTGGGTCTTGCCAAAGAACTCGCCTTGAACCTGGAACAGTTTCCGGAGCGATGGCAGTTTTTTGTGAACGGGTGGGGCCATATCAGCTCCGAGGTGAAAGAGGACGGAGATGGAACTTCCTACTTTAAAACCAATCTGGTCAATGTGGTCGGATCACCCACCGGGGAGAAAGTCCCCATTCCCGCCTGGCCATTCCGCCATATGTCGATGGAGGCGATGTCAGTACTGGCAACTGCGATGAACGAAGCGCTGCTGCAGAGCTACGACGGGACAATCAGAGTTTTTCCTGCATTTAAAGGCAGTAAAACTTCAAGATTTACCCTTCACGCTCAGTGTGGATTTGTAATCTCTTCCGAAATCAGAGCCGGAGTGGTGCAGTGGATCTCGATCAAAAGCCTTTATGGAAATCCTTGCAAAATCGAATTGCCCTGGATTAAAGGGATAGCCCAATCAAGTCTCAGAAGTAAAAGCAGAATATTAACGGGTAAAACGGTTCTGATCAATACCAGGGCTGAAGAATTAATCACCCTCATTCCTGAAGGATCTGATTTAGATAATTGGTCAGTAGCTGAGGAGAAACCTGCGGCAAATCAAAATATCAAATATCACATCTCTGGAAAAGCACAACTGGGAATTCCACGGATGTTTTGAATAATATTGTAGAGACGTTGGGTCCAACGCCTCTACGTTTATATCATTTTTTTACCGGTGCGGTATCAACATCCCAGTTATCGGTACGGAACAGATTAACCGGTAACCCCTCTTTGCTGAATAAATTTGGAATAGCCGTATTAGTAAATCCGAATCGGACAGCCACCGGATTCTTAATCATTTTATTCCAGACGATAAGTGTATTGCCGTCAATCTTGGCCATAGCCGGCTGAAATAGTTTATCCTCACCTGCAATATATATTTCGGTGATGGTTTTGTCTTTAGCCATCAGTCCGTTATCTGCGTTTTCAAAAGTGATCCGGATTTTGTCCTTTTCGTTTTTCATCCCCTTATACATCGGGAATTTATAGTTCAACCCGGTCTTTCCATAGGTTTCGGCCAGCGCTATATTGGCAAGGCGGGCAGAAACATCGATTTTATTCACCGGATGGATATTTTTAATATCCTCGACAAGGTCAGAAATAACAGCCATTCCGGTTTTGGGAATTGCGAGGCATCTGGTCATTGTTTCGCGCTGAAGGGCGCACAAATCATGATCTCCATATCCTGAAAAAGGGGCAATCTGAACAAAATAGAAGGGAAATTCCTTTTGCCAGGCCATACGCCATGCGTTTATCATCTTGGTTAATAATTGTTTATAGGTGGAATAGGTCGGGACATTACTTTCTCCCTGGTACCAAATTGCTCCCGATATTTCAAAATTGGTGAGCGGATAGATCATTGCATTATAGGTGTATCCAGGGAGGTTTGGCCACCAATCGGTGGGTTTCACTTTTTGGGAAGCGATGCTTAAATCTGCCTCGTTTTTAACCTCGTTTTTTGGAGTCCAGACTTCCGCTGCGGTTCCGCCCCAATTGCTGTTGATGAGTCCAATTGGGATATTGAGTTCCTGCTGAAGTTTTTTTCCGAAGAAGTAGCCAACGGCGCTGAAATGTTTCATCTCCTCAGGCGAGCACACCTTCCAGCTTCCGGCACAATTATCCTGGGGGAATTCGGAAGTTGCTTTGGGAACATAGAAAAATCTGATCTTTTGATTATTGGCATTTGGCATCTCATTAAGTGATTGTTTGATACCCTGATCGCCGCTCCACTCCATATTACTCTGGCCACTGCAAAGCCAGATCTCACCGATCATCACGTCCTCGAGGATGGTGGATCCGTTGATTGTTATGGTGTAAGGACCTCCGGCAGCCGGGGTTTTTATTTTCTGGCTCCATTTTGCGGAAGACCCCCCCGCTGTTTTATAGGTGATGGTATCCCAGCTGGTTTTGATGATCACTCTCTCTGCAGGGCCGCACCACCCCCACAATTTAACCTCGCTCTGTTGTTGCAATACCATATGACTTCCCAGTATTGAAGGGAGGCGGACCGATGCAGCAGAATTTAATGTGTTGAAGATTAATGCTAAGGCAATGAATACCCGGAAAATAGATTTTTTCATGATTTTACGTTTGGTTGTTTCTCAGAGATAATTCCCAAAATTAAGTTAAAATTCCCAAATGTAAATCGCTTTTAGCTACTTTTGGCCACTGAAAACAATAAGGAAATAAACGATGATGACAAAAAGGGTAATACTTTCTTTTCTCCTATCCGTAGTTCTTTATGCGGCACAGCTTCAGGCCAAGAACTCAGATAAAGTGATTCCTGAACCGGCGTATATTCAAGGAAATCAAACTGCCGACTCCTTGAAATGGAGTGTCGGTTTTCTGAACAAATTGCTCTATTCCTCAAATGAGTGGTATGTGAATGAGAGTAATTATAAAAATCCGATTCAGGGGGTCCTGAACTATGCGGAAAACGATCCGTTGGATACGGTAGTTTTTAAGATCAAAAAATTGTTGAAAGATGGAAAAGTAGTTTACCTCATCAACAGACATTCACAGGACATTAAGAATCTAAAAGATGTTCCGGGCTATATGTCGGATGAGGATATCTCAAAAAGGATCGCAAATATCCGGAAAGATGTTTTTAGCAGTCTTAGCGACAGCGATATCGTTGTTCCGGGAACGATCATGAATGCTGAATTGTCCAAGGCGCCTCATGTACCCGACGGAGAGCCGAATGTCTTATTGGGAAAACAAAAGGAGCTTCCCCAGGAATTTGTTAAAAGGCTTAATTCACAGATTGCGGCTTTGCGATTTCCATCGAGCGTGACAGGTTTTGCAATGGATTCAACTATAAATCAGTTATTTATTAATTATCGTAAGACTTATAACGATTCGATGCAGAACCGCTGGCGGGATAAAATAAATTTTAATTACAAGACCAATTATATTTCGGAAAAAACTGACCTGAAAATCAGGGAGTATAAAAAAGTGGTGACGGATCAAAATGCAGCGCAACTAAATACCTACAATGAAAAGACGGTTGGCGTGGTCAATGATTCACTGCGGACTGCGCTTAAATACCTGGTTGCTCATGCTGAAAACGATTCGGTATTGGTTAGGCTGGTCAATTTAAACAATGACCAAACCAGGTTATGGACGGCAAACAGGGCTATGAAACCGCTGAGAATGTTTTTGAGGAATGCCCAGCAGGACTCGCTTAGTGTAGCTGTGATAAATAATGGGAAAGGGATTGTGAAAATGGTCATAGATGATGGAGTAATCCTGACCAGGTTCTCAAAGAAACAAAACCGGTATACCTCTTTTGAAACCAATGCCCCGGATAAAAAGCTGAGAAAAGTTGACCTGAAAAAAATAGTTCTTCCGCCATGGACGCTCTTTGGTAACAGCTCACTTGGATTTTCACAAAGTTCATTAACAAACTGGGCAAAAGGGGGGCAAAGCTCGCTTCTTTTGCTGGCAATTGGGAAATACAATGCCAACTACTCCAAGGATAAGGTGAAATGGGAAAACGGGGCAGAATTCCGTTACGGAATTATGAACAGCAAAACAACAGGACTGGAAAAAAACGATGATAAAGTGGAGTTTCAAAGCCGGTTAGGATATCAGGCATTTAAAAAATGGTTCTACTCCATCGAGTCTGATTTCAAGACCCAAATGGCCAACGGATACGCCTATCCCAATAAGGTGAACCCGATTTCGGCATTTATGGCTCCTGGTTACCTGACCGCTTCAATCGGTCTTGATTACAAGCCGAATAAGGATTTTTCGCTTTTCCTTTCGCCAATTACCTCCAAATCGACTTATATCCGCGACACGATGTTGATTTCACCGCTGAAATACGGGTTTCCTCCGGGGGTAAAGACCCTTTGGGAGCCTGGTTTGATCATCAAGACCAACTGGCATCTGAAGATTTCGGATAATATTACCTACGATACAAAGGGTGAGTTCTTTGATAATTACAAAGACCTTTTTCAGAAAGTCTCTGCAGAATGGGATCAGACACTTATCATGCAGGTCAACCGTTTTATCAACGTCAGAGTCATGACGATGATGATTTATGATTATAATACTAAATTTCCAATTCTGGATGCCAGCGGAGCTGTGATTGGCCGAAAACCAAAATTGCAGTTTGAAGAGCTGTTTACTTTAGGATTGGTTTATAAATTCTAACCCCAATGAGAGACTTTAAGAAATATTTTAAACTTGAAGCATCACCTGCCGATTTGTATAATGCCCTTACAAATCCTATGATGATTGAAATCTGGACAGGTGAAACGGCTGTGATGAGCACTGAACCCGGCAGTGAGTTTTCACTTTGGGACGGAGAGATAGTCGGTCGCAATATTGAGTTTGTTCAGGACCAGAAAATCGTTCAGAGCTGGTTCTTTGGAGAGGAATCTGATTCGGTAGTGACCATTAAACTTCACCCGGATAAACAGGGGACCAATGTTGAGGTTCATCAGACAAATATTCCGGATGAAGCTTATGATAATATTGCCGAGGGTTGGGAGTCCGATTATATCGGCAGTCTGAAGGAGTTGTTTGACTAAACTCACAAATGGGGGAAAATTGCAATGTGTGTAATTTTCCCCTATCTTTTAATTATTTCTTTGGATAAAGAGGGCATATCTCCTGTCTCATCACTCATAGCTCATAACTCATTTTAAAGTCATCCATCACATATCCGCCGCCGATATCGGCAATCACCGGACCATCGTTTTTAAATCCCAAACTTTCATAGGCTTTTATGCTGTTATTATTGTTCTTATTGACTGTCAGAGTTATCCTTTGAGCCCCAAGTTCCTTCGCCCTTCCGGCGATAAACCCGAATCCTTTTTTCCCCAGTCCGGTACCCCTTTTCTCCTTGATTACATAAAATTTGCTGAGAAACAATTCATTGCCGGTGTGCCTAACCGAAAGGTATCCTGAAGGTTCCGACAGGTGATAAATGAGGTAATACTCATAATTTTCGGTGCTGATCTGGTTTTCAATGGCCAAAGGTGACTGAAATTTATCAATCATATAATTAATCTGTTCCTGTCCGATGATCGGAACATAATGCTCGTTCCAGATTACCTCTGCCAGGTTGGCTGTGATGAGGATCTCCTGTTTTGTTACAACTTTTTTTATCATGATTTCATTGGATAACAGATCGTTATAAATAGTGAAGTTTTCCTGATCATAACAGCAAAATAGAACCAAAACTATTTGGTGATGATTCGCCAGGAAATCCCGGACCGTTTCGATCGCAATCTTTGCGGCTTCGTGCTTTGGAAACTGGTAAACCCCGGTACTGATATTGGGAAAGGCAATGGATGTAATGTTGTTTTCGACCGCGAGCAGCAGACATTGTCTGTAGCAGGAGGCGAGGAGCGCTTTCTCCTTGTTCCCACCCCCATGCCATACCGGTCCGACTGTATGGATTACGTACCTGGCAGTAAGACGGAATCCCGGGGTAATCTTAGCTTCTCCCGTGCGGCAACCACCGAGCAATTCACAGGCTTTCAGAAGCTGCTGACCTGCAGCCTGGTGAATCGCACCATCCACTCCGCCGCCACCTAACAGGGACGAGTTCGCTGCATTTACTATTGCATCAATGTTTATTTGGGTGATATCCCCTCTGATGATTTCTGTTTTGGACATATTTATTCTAAATTTGCTCTGAAAGGGGGCAAAATGGTGCCCGGACCTTTATAAGTTATTGTCAATGAATAATGTTCAATTTTCAATGTTATTACGAATAGATTATCTGAGAGAAAGATACCATTGAGGCGTTAAATAATCGGAAAGATATAGTATGCTATTTAAAATTCTGATTTTGAACTTTTTAACCCCTCTGAATCTTCCCAAAGGGGAGACTTTTGCTCAGTAATTTGTACTTTACTCCCCTCCTTGGGAGGGGTTGGGGGAGGTCAAAAGAGGAAACAACTAATTACGACATTAAATTGTTCTTATTACTTAAATCATTCCGCCTGCTTACTTATTTTTCGAATCGCATCATTTTTACTGAAATCTGCAGGGCGTTCTGCCGCCATCATCAGTTTGCCTTTCCCGGGATGGTAAAAGAAAAGGTGCTTCCCTTTCCTTCCTCGCTTACCACCCACAATTTTCCACCATGTTTTTCGACAAAATCCTTGCAGATAAAGAGACCTAATCCAGTACTTGTTTCACCTGCGGTTCCCGGACGGCCGGTATTGAAGCCAAGCTGGAAAAGACCATCAATCATTCCCTGATTCATCCCAATTCCATTATCCTTAATACTTATTTCAACAAAATTGTCCTGGGTATATTTTGCTGCAACAATTATTTTTCCACCCTTCCCGGTAAATTTCACACTGTTTGAGACCAGGTTCCGGATGATTGTCTGAAGCATATTATTATCTGTTTTAACCTCTATATCCTCCGGAATTTGGGTGATAATTTCAATATTCTTACTTTGGGCTTTTAATTGCTTAACCACCAGGCAGGAATCGACAAGCGGCTTTAACGGGAGAATTTCAGGATTGAATATTATTAATCCTTGCTGCATTTTAGCCCATTCGAGCAGGTTTTCAAGCAACCGGTAAAGTGTTGTTGCCGAGTCCTGCATGCTTACTGCGATCATCTGCACCTCTTCCGTGGAAAGTGTGGATAATTCTTCCACCAGTATCTGTGAAAGGCCAAGAAAGCCGTTGAACGGACTGCGCAAATCATGCGCAATAATAGAGAAGAACTTGTCTTTTGCCGAGTTGAGTTTTTGAAGTTCCTCATTTTTGCGTTTTACCTCCTCTTCCGCTTCTCTTCTTTCGGTAATATCGCGGCCGATTCCCAGTAAACCAATAATCCGGTTGTCTTTATCCGTGATCGGGAGCTTTGAGGAGAGCAGGTACCGTTTTACCCCGTTTCCGTCAATCAGTGATTCTTCGCAATTTAGCAATGGCTCACCGGTTTGAATTACAGACTGGTCAACAGCAAAGAAAGCTTCTGCAAGTTCCTTGGGATAAAATGCAAAATCATCCTTTCCAAGCACTTCAGCTTCCGATTTTGCCCCCATGTAAAGCCAATCGGTCGCGTTCGCAAGGGTCTTTCTGCAATCCACATCCATACAGTAAATCGAATCCGGGATATTATCAATAATCGTACGAAGCAATAGTTTTTCCCGCAGCAGCTGCTCCTGTGCGTTTTTGCGTTCGGTGATATCACTCACGCTCCCAATCATCGCTTCTGGTTGAAGGTTTATATTACGAACAATCGTGAAGCGATCCTGAAACCAGCGATATTGCCCGTCTTTATGTTTAAAACGATATTCCAGCTTGTATTTGCTGACCGTGTTATCCGATAAGGCCTTGGCAATAATACGATCGGTTTCATCTACATCCTCGGGATGGATCAGAGTAATAATATCTCCAAGCGGCCGGGCTTCCAGTTCCATTGGAGTGTAACCGGAAATATCGGCAAATACAGGACTCAGGTATTCATATTTTTGAGTCGTTAAATTACGTTTATAGGATGCATCCTGAGAATTTTCCAAGACTTCAAGAATTCTTTTTTCACTTTCCAGGTGCTTGATTGTCAATTCTGCCGTGATTTTCTGCCCCCTGAAGTGTGAGTTGAGGAATGAAAGAGAAAGCAGAAATAACAACAAGCTAATAAAAAGACCCCCTAAAAAGACAAAACCTGACTGTCCTGTAAAAAATGAACCGGTTTGAGTGGTCTGCTTAAAAAGCATAACCCACTGTATTCCAAGGAGATTTATTTGCAGGGGATAGGTTCGGACCTTTGAATTATTCTTAATCCGGGAATAATTGTTTTGACTGTCATATAATAAGGAGGAATCTGAAATCTGACTCTCATAAATCTGCATATTGATGATGCTTTTATGGGTTGAATTCCAGCGGCTTAATCGGCCAGACATTAAATCATTCAGGTGGTATGGGCTATAGACCCAACCCTGAATAGCTCTTTGGCGTTGTTCGGCAGTATTTGTAGGGAAACCTTTGTGATAAACCGGAACATACATTATTATACCAGGTTGTAAATCCATGGTTACTTCCTGTAAAAGCATTACCTTTGCCGACATAATGGCGGTATCAGAGTCACGCGACATTTCCATGGCCTTTCTCCTGATTGGTTCTGTAAACATGTCATAACCAAGTGCATATAAATTGACGTCTGAAAAAGGTTCCATGTAAATTACTGAAGTATAGAGATCCCTTTTCCCGGCCGGTTTTATAGTGTATTCAGCATATCCTTCCTTTTGGACCATTTTAAGGTGTCGCCCGATCTGGTTTTGGGGAATTACAATTGAGTAACCCAGGCCGTGGATTCCCGGCAGATACTTTTGGTATTTTGAATGTTCATTAAATGATTTCCAGGCAGAACGGCTAACCGTATCTGAGGCCTGAATAAATGCCGCTCCATTCATTAACAACTGGGCATTGGCGTGCAGCCTGTCAAGGGTTTTAATCTTTATTTCATTGCATACCGAAACAAATTCCTGCACAGCCTCGTCTTCACCTTCCTTTTGTGCATAATGGGTCGCAATTCCGGTCATAATAAGGCCAAGCAATAGAATTGCCAAAGCCCGTAACCCGTTTTTAGTCGACGACAAGGGACCGGGAAATTGAAGTTTAAAATGGCTTGAAATCATTCAGATCAAAATATTTTTGTACAGTTGCAATAAGGTGTTCCTTCTGAACAGGTTTGGTGATATAATCGTTACATCCAGCGGCAATCGCCTTAACGAAGTCGCCGCTCAAAGCATAGGCGGTTTGAGCAATAATGACTGCATCCGTGTTGAATTGTCTGATTTGCGCAGTGGCTTCGTAACCGTCCATCTCCGGCATTTTAATATCCATCAGAATCAGATCGATATCCGGATTATTCCGGCACGCTTCCACCGCTTCAACTCCCGTCAAAGCAATTAAGGGTTCGCTGCAAAGTGTTTTAATCGTTATGGAAAGGAGCATGGCTGATGCTTCGTCATCTTCCACAATCAGGATCTTCAGCAAATCAGAATGGTTTTTAGATTTATCCGCAATTGAATTATCTGAAATTTCATCTTTTTTATTACCTGTCAGGCAGGGAATTGTAAAACGAAAAACAGAGCCTTTTCCAATAGTGCTCTCAACTCCGATGGTCCCTCCAAGCAGCTCGACATAAGCTTTGGCGATCGTAATCCCTAATCCGGTACCTTCAAATTGCCGCGTATTTGAAAGATCTGCCTGCACAAAGGGTTCAAAGATGGTCTGCAGTTTATTTTCAGGAATCCCAATGCCGGTATCGATTACCGAAAATTCAAATACAGTCGGAACAAGGCATTTCTTGTCTCTATTGTTTGATGGACTATTATGATTGGTTTCTTTGACCCGAATAGCCAATTCAACGGAACCTTCTCTTGTAAATTTTATCGCATTGTTTAACAGATTATTCAGAATCGTCATTAGTTTTAAACGATCTGAGCAGAGATTGATCTTATTCACAGGAACCTGATTGCTCACTTTAAAAGTTAACCTTTTATTTTCGGCAACTGATCTGAACGGGTCGATAAGGTCATCAACGAGCTGGCTGATGCTGAATTCTGATTCATTTAATTGGATTTGACCGGTCTGTATTTGTGATACCTGAGTGATGTCGTTGATTGTATTCATCAGCCGGTAAGCACTGTCATTGATTATTTTGGTGTATTCATCCCGCTCGCCTGTTGTAATGTCATCATTTTGAAGGATTGAAAGAAATCCAAGTATTCCGTTGAATGGGGTTCGGATTTCGTGCGAAATATTATTCAAAAAGGCAGTCTTCAGGTTGTCGCTCTCTTCGGCATGTAATTTGGCAATGATTAACTCCTCATTATTTTTTTTAGTTTCGGTGATATCTGTTTTGATGGCGGCGTAATGGGTTATTTCCTTGTTTTCATTGTAAATAGGTGAAATAACCGCCTTTTCCCAATAAAGCTCTCCGTTTTTTTTCTTGTTGCAAAATTCACCCTCCCAGGTTTCCCCCGATTCAATGGTCTCCCAAAATTGCTGATAAAATTTCTGGGAGTGAAATCCGGACTTTAGAACGCTTGGGTTTTTACCCATATATTCCTCACTGCTATATCCGGTTAATTGGGTGAAAAAAGGATTTGCAAATTCAATGGATCCGTTTTTGTCGGTAATCACTACCGATACTTTTGCGTTTTCGATTGCTTTTTGCAATTTCCTCAAATTTTCTTCGGCCATCTTGCGCCTTGTGATGTCCCTCATCGATCCAATAATGTGATCGGGAGCTCCATCTTTATCAACAATGATCCGTGCATTAACAGAGACCACCTTTAATTGGCCGGTTTTGACTTTAAATCGTAATTCATAATCGTGGACTGATCCTTTTTCTGCGATGGTATTTAAAAACAGATTCCTTTCATTGGCACTGACGTAAAAGCTTTGCGCAGGGTAGCCGACTACTTCATCCACTTCATAATCAGAAAGATTCTTAATTGACGGGCTTATCTCAACGATAACTCCCTGCATGTTGATTTTGTAAAAAACATCCTGCACATTATCCAAAATGACCCGGTATTTTTCTTCGCTCTCCTGCAACCTCTTTTCCGACTGCTTAACCTGTGTAATATCGGTTGTTATTATCAGGCAATCCCCATTATCATCGGCTAATCCGGTCAGATAAAGGTAAGCTGGCAATTTGCCGGCAACAGATAAGATTATTTCGCATGATTCTTTGACCTTGCTTTCAAATACTTTACCGAGAAAGTGATTGAAAACCGGTCTGGAGTTTTCTGAAACAAAAAAGCCAAACCTGCTTTTTTTCAATGCGGCGCGGTTTTTTCCCAATAGTTCAGCCGCGCAGAGGTTCAATTCGATAATCTCCCCTTCGGGAGAAAGGGTTAAATAGCCTGAAGGGGCTAAATAGTAAAGTTTTGTGTATTTATCGGAAGCAATTTCAGCCTCATTCCTGGCTGACTTGAGTTGCTGGTTCTGGATCTCCAGCTCCAGCTTGTGTGCTTCAAGTTCGTAAATAAATTTCAGTAACCCGGCCTCTGAAAGGTGAATAGGCTGATCGCTCAGTGAATCTCTTTTTTCATCCATTTTTTCCCCATTTTCCGTTTTATTCAACGACTCTTCTGCTTTTCTGCGAAGGGTAGAGGAGTCTGATTTGATACGGTCTTTCATGGTATACACTTGAAATGGAAACAGTTTCAAAGATAGAAAATAATGACAGAGATTTACAGATCCAAAATTAATTATCAGTCACCTACATCAGATCTCCCAGAGGACCCAGATTTATGTTCAAGTCTCTGTCTGTGAGGTTGAAATGTTTTTTCAATTCTTCCATTTTCAACTCAAGCTTCATGAGCGTTTCGCCCAGACGTTCAATCTCCTCTTCACTCAGCGACCCGCCATCGACCCTGCGCATGGCTTGCTTCTCGACCAACTTGCGGATCAGCTCTACCAGGGTCAGCACCAGCTTCGCCAATCCTGAATCGGCATTATCGGGGGTGAGCTTCAGTTTTGATTTTTCTTCGGAGGATAGTTTTCCCATCTCATCCGAAAGGTCATCCAGCGATCCGGTATTAAAAAGAATTTTATTTTCGCTCATCGTGGTGATTAGGTAATGGTGATTTCTACAAAATTATAGGGAGGCCATGGCCCGGTCAATATGAAATTTAATCCCGGATATCGATTTTGTAACTCCTCTGTTTTCAGAATCAGCTCATCTTTCAGCCTCTTTTCAAGCAGAAAAACAGCATCGATAATCATGGTTTCTGAAGCCATTTTTTTGAATTTGCACCGGGCATTCATCTGAGTGAGTTGTCCGATCAGGATCGCGATCACTGAATCAACATGCTTAAGCAACATCTCCTCCAAACGGTGTTCCTTTAATTTCTTATTTATCCAGTCCTTGTAAATTGAGTTTGGGGATTCCGGCAAGGTCAGGGGTGTTTCAGTATCATCAGCCCTGGATTTAGCCATCAGATCAGCCCTAAGTTTTTCGGAATCGCAGAACACTTTCAGTCCAAATTCAAATTTATCTTCAACTTGCTGAAGGTTGAGGTGAATTCCTGAATAATTTCTTTCGAGCATCAGATTAATCGCCGTGATTGACTCCATTTTTGAACCATATCGCATGGGAAGCAGGGGGAATTGCCGGGACAGGGTCTCGATCACACCGGCATAATCAATGACACCGGCCCGGTCTGTTTCGATACGGGAAGTTTCAGATTCGCACACCACTGCGGCAATCTCATTGGTCGAAACCGCATGCAGATTCCCGCCTGAAAAACCTTTCATCCCATTCAGTAACGTATCCAACTTTACGGAATCCTGTTTTACCCACAATATGGCATAAATCAGTATCTCCATTTGATTTTTCTCATTCTTAATTCTTCATTCATCGCTTCACTCTTTCATCTCCCTGATCGCCCTTCCGGTTTTGAGCTGCTCCATAGTCTCAACCGAACTGAGTAATAATTTAATGCCCAGGTAAACCAGGTCGACATCGGCTACCGAGATGACAACATCACCGGTGAGGATAACCCCTTTATTCAATACCCGGTCGAGCAATTCAAGTATGGTTATGTCTTTCGACTGATCAATAACGTTGTTGTCCATGCTATTTTTCCTGGATGCAGATAAAATTAAAGGGGGGCCAAGGTCCGGTAATTTCGAGCAGGAATCCGGAATTGGCATCTTTCTTACGCAGCATCGCGAGTTTCTCATTAAAGAGGGCTACGGTGCTTTTGGAGAGAAGAAATGTGGCGTTAAGGATCATGATATCTTCTCTTCCGGTAATCTCTTTGGGTAGCAGGTTGCTGAGTTTGTTTGCAGTCGAAAGGGTGTTGAATTCGTCAAAATAGGCCTGACCATAATTTTTGCAAATTCGATCCATTTCATTTTCAATTAGTTCAGTCTTTTTCCGCTTCAAAAGATAGGCTTTACCGGGAGAGCTTTCCATGATCTGCTGTTCCAGTGCAGCGGCATCGGGGCTCAATTCATCAATTTGATGGCTCAGGGCTTTACGGTCACAATAAACCTTCAGGGACCACTCCTCCTTGCCGGCAATGTAACTGAAATTTTCGGCCATAGAACCGGAATAATCGGCAATGAATTTGTTCAGGCTATTTTCAGTCTGAAAGATGGTGCCAAATTTAAATGGAATTACGTCACCATATTCCATAAATCTCCTGATCACACCAAAGTGCTCCCGTGCGTTTGATTCCAACCACTCTAATACGGCCAGATGCTTCTTAAAGTTCTCCTCCGAGAAATCTGCAGGCGAAACATATTTTACCACCACGAAAAAGTCATTATAACCAAGTGATGTTAAGCCCTGAAAATCCTTGAAAAGAGCAGGTTCAGGGGGGCTGTTTGCCAGGCAATAAACATAGATCAGGTCAGTGTTCATGCTGTAATTTATTAATGTATTCACTCAGAGGTTAAATCGATTCCTTCAAAGGAATTCAGTCGTTCAAAGGAGGTGATTTCGAGCTTGTCGTCCATCTTGATCGCATAAAAGAGCCGCACCTGTTTTGGAGGGAGATTCATCGATTTCAAAAATGAATCGTCTTCATAGACCTCTGCAACAGCGTTCCAGCTATCCTGCACCTTTCCGATCTTTATGACGGTCACCTCGTAGCATTTGATATTCTCTTTCAGAAACTTAACAACCAATTTTTTAACTTCAATTATATTGCTCATTGTTTATCCTCCTTAATTTATGGTTTACTATTTGCCTAAAACACGTCCCGGGTACTTCGATAAGAAAATTAATTTTTTGTAATTAATGCGTGATCATTAACGGATACATTTATCATACGGCTCTGAATTTTTCGGGAGCTCAGCGATCCCTTTTTGGTCAGACATTATCCTGTTTTTGTGAATCTGTGCCCTGTTTTTAACAGATTAATTCGGCTATTTATTTGCTTTCTCTTCGCGGATATTTGCCAGTAAATTCAGCAATTCATCCTCTTTTTGGTCGTATTCCTCCTCACTAATTTCATCCATCTCAAATTTGAGCTGGAGGGACATCAGCCGCTCTTTGATCGAACCTTCATCCGAGGTCTCTTTCTGGATTACCTCATTTATTTTTTCGGCTATAAATATAACCCCTTTTAAAGGAGCCAGAAGCAAATCGTCGATTAAAAACATGTTATATTCCTTTTGTATTAATTACCAGATTGACAAAGTTATAAGGTGGTAAAGTGCCGACGTATTTAAACGTCATGAAATTTCCGTATTTTTCATCCAGGAGGTTTACTGCGACATCGAATGCGGGTTCCACATTGTTTTTAATCAGGAATGCAGCGTTGAGTATCATCATTTCGCCATAGTTGTCGTTTAGTTTCACCTCATCAGCCAAAGGGCACAACGTATCCTGAATGATGGTTTTATAGTTATCGATCTCTTTTTTAAGGGCTTCAGCCACCATTTCTCCGATTTTCATCCGTTGGTAATGGGTTTTGTCAACAGGCAGATTAACCAGTTTATCCCTGAGCGACCTGATATTTTCGTATTTCCCGAGGATACTTTCGTAGATTGGAGCCTCGTGTGCAAGTACTTTAAGTCCCAACTCTTTCTTCCCCTCCATCCGGGTCAGCATCTCGTCGAATTTCGAATAGTCCTTTTCAAGGATTCTCAGGATTCCGTCATCATCGTCATGTTCCGATATGGTCGAAAAACGGACCGGCAGGACGGTAAATTGTTTCATTACCTCCTCGAGCACCTTTTCATGAGTGATCATATTTACCCTTCGGGCCTCATAAATGATCACAGGCGACTTGCTTACGATAGCGCTGACTCCTTTGTAACTGATCGCATAGACCTCGTCAGCCCGCTTTCCCATACCGATTGGGCCATAGCTCAGGGGTGCTGAATTTCGGATAATACCGTAAATGTATTTCCCTTCTTTGACTACTTCCAATTGATTGCTCATGATATTTATTTCAAATTACACGTGTAACGATTACATTAATAGTTAGATGGTCACAATTCCCATTTTTCGGGAAAAATTTTAAGATCTATGAAATTGAAAATTGGCAACGGGGCCGTATAGACAAAATCGCTCCTGGTGTCAAAGCGGCTGCCCAGATCGGCCATAATATGATCAAATTCCAGCTCCCGGCCGCTGTTCATCAAAAATGCGGTATTCATGAACATGGCATCCCCGCTGGTTTTATTGTGTTTATACTCAAAAACCGATTTACGGAAAGCTTCGGTAATATCCCCGGTTTCTGCTTCCTTTTTCAGGATAAGCGCCTGTTTAACCAGATTACCCGCCTCTTCAATTTTTTGGTTTCTTAGCGCCTTGTCTTCGAGATGCTCAATTTCAGCCCTGATCTTCTGCAATTCAACATGTTCCCTGTCGATCTCCTTGTAGATCATTCCCATCTCTTTCCAGGTTCCCCTGACATTGAGCTCCATTTTATTTTCAAACTGTTTGAGCAATTCCATAAATTCGCTGTACCGGCGGTTTAGAAGGTTGCGTATTTCATCCGGCGTGGCCGCAATGGTGCCAAACCGGATTGGAAGCACGCTTCTGAATTCCTTCATCACCGCCTCAATCACTTTTTGGTGGGCCATCATATTTTCGGGATTGACGACAAATCTGCTGAGCGGATGGTCACTAACCACCATGCACAGACCATCGAATCCTATGGCAGAAACCAGATCGCCCCTCCCGCCTACACCTATCGGACCCAGATTGACATCGTAATCCGATGCAATAATGCAATAAATATATTTTCCGTCGCGTTGCATATTACTCCTTTATTTTTACCAGAATCAAATTTCTCTTTACATTTTCATCGGCCAGTGAGATTACACCCTCTTTCGAAGATTGCCTGACTGCCTGGGCATATTCAAGCATGGCGTGATAAGCCTTATTGATCTGTGTGAAGTCTCCTTGGTTAGCGGTTTCATTTTGTGAATCGGGATGATAGTGGCGTGCTTTTTCAAGATAGACCTTTTTTATTTCCGTTTCGGAGGTCTCTCCGTTTAATCCCAGCTCTTTTTTTGCCAGTCCAACCAGTTCAGGGCTAAGCTCTTTAACTTCGATCGTATAAAAACTATAGCAGGGCAGTGGTCCCACCAATTTAAAATTTAACATCCCCTGGTATTTTTCGTCAATCTGGTCGATAAGCTGTTCAAATTTCACCCTGTTGTTCCGGTTGATCAAAAACGCTGAATTGGTAATCATCTGGTCATTCATCACCTCATGGTTCTTGATATCAATACTGGCCGCGGTTAACGATTCCAGAATATCGAGCTCAACCTTTGAATTTTTCTCTTTTAATTGCATCTGGATCAGCATTCCTACCTTCACCTGTTCTACCTGTGAAAGGGTGTTCGCCTTGGTCGAAAGTTCCTCTTTTATGGCCACGATGTCGGGATGACTGGCAACTTCCTGCAAGGTCGCTGAGAAATCTGCCCAGGTCACTGCAATGTCGATTTCTGTCAGGAATTGTATCTTTTTCAGCGCGTCCATAATTAAGGCATGCCCGTTTGCCATGATTCTGACGACCTCTTCCCGTGAGCCAAGAATCGTCCCAAGCCGTAAGGGGATAATCAGGGTAAAACCGCTATAAGTCAACGCTTCAATGGTCTTCTGATGGTGGACCAGCAGATGCCCAAGCGACTCACGGTCTGTGTAGTCCAGCAGCGTACTCTCCCTGTCAGAAACGATGGCCGAAATATTTTGGTAGGGGATGGCGTAAACCCCTGAATCTTCAAGTGACCTGAACATCTCGGCACTGTAAAAGTTTGGGATAATCCCGTAGATATAGATTCCTTTTGTTGTCATGTTTATTGAGTTTGAAGATTTGGGTGATTAAATTGGTACCAGTTATTTCTATCTATTTCTGTTATCTCGCTGTTTCTATTGTTTTTTGGTTGAGTTTTGTTTTAATACCAGTGCGATGGCCTCTTCGAAATGAGTTTGAAGGAGGGTGATTTCACCTGTTATTTCATCCGGCGTGCCCCGGTTCTGATCGATCAGGTTGCGTATCGCCAGCATGGCTGCTTTCCGGCAGATAAACCCGATATCCGATCCGGTAAGCCCCTCGGTCTGAAGGGCCAGTTTATTCAACAGTACTTTCTGCCCAATAGGTTTATTGCGGGTATGGATTTCGAATATTTTTTCGCGGGTCTTTAAATCGGGAGATGGCAATTCGAAAATCAGATCAAAACGGCCACTTCTGAGTAGCGCGGGGTCAATCAGGTCAATCCGGTTAGTTGCCGCTAAAACAATTACCCCTTTGAGATCTTCAATTCCATCCATCTCGGTGAGGAACTGCCCGATAACCCGTTCGATTACTCCCGAACCATCACCGGTGCGCCTTGGTGTCAGACTGTCGATTTCGTCCAGAAACAGGATGCACGGGGAGGCCTGTTTGGCCATCCGGAATAATTCCCTGACCCCCTTTTCAGATTCTCCGATGTAACGGCTTAGGATCTGGGGCCCTTTTACTGAGATGAAATTGACTCCGCTTTCACTTGCCAGCGCTTTGGCCAGATAGGTTTTCCCTGTTCCCGGTCTGCCGTGCAGAATAATCCCTTTGGGAGGCTTGGTATCTGCTTTTTTAAACAGATCGGCATATTGCAATGGCCACTCAACGGTCTCCTTGAGTGCCTCCTTGATTTCATCCAGCCCGCCAACGTCATCCCATTTTACATCGGGAACTTCGACAAAAACTTCCCTGATGGCCGAAGGCTCTACCTCTTTCATGGCATCCAGAAAGTTATCCATGGTTACTTCAAGCGACATCAGCACTTCGTACGGAATTTCCGACATTTCGAAATCAATTTGGGGAAGGATCTTTCGCAAAGCAGTCATGGCCGCTTCGCGGGCTAATGCCTCGAGATCTGCCCCAACAAAGCCATGGGTTATTTCGGCCAGTTTCTCCATATCGACATCCATCGAAAGGGGAATTCCCCGGGTATGAATATGAAGGATTTCAAGTCTTCCCTTTTTATCGGGAATGGAAATAGAGATTTCGCGGTCAAAGCGACCGGGTCTCCGAAGGGCGGGATCAATCGAATTGGGGATATTTGTGGCCCCGATTACAATGACTTTTCCTCTCGATTCGAGTCCATCCATCAGCGACAACAATTGGGCGACAACCCTTTTTTCAACCTGCTTCTCACCACCCATATCTTCCCTTTTAGGTGCGATTGCATCGATTTCATCAATGAATATGATCGATGGTGCGTGTGCCTGGGCCTCCTCAAAAAGTTTGCGGATCCGTCCTTCACTCTCGCCATAAAACTTTCCCATTATCTCAGGACCTGAGATATTGATGAAATATGCCTCTGTTTCGTGTGCTACAGCTCTGACAATAAGCGTCTTGCCTGTTCCCGGAGGTCCGTACAGGAATACTCCCTTAGGTGGCTGGACACCAAGGCGTTCGAATATCTCGGGGTATTTCAGGGGCAATTCAATCATCTCGCGTATCCGCTGAACCTGGTTTCCAAGTCCTCCGATATCTTCATACGAAACCTTGCTCTTACTTTCACCGTCCTGTTTAACCAGCTCAAGCTGAAAGGTTGTATTGGGATTTATCAGTACCAGGCCTTCGGGATTCGTGCCGGTGACGATGTAATCTACAGAACGGGAGCCGAACAGGTTGGCCCTCACCTTATCGCCTTTGATAACCGGCAAGCCATTAATCAGTGAGCCAATATATTTGGCATCGTCACCTTTGAATGAGGAACCCGATTTTGAAAAGGGTTTGAGTTTTATTTTTGAAGCCTGCCGGCAGGGCATTACACCAATTTTTACTTTCTCATCAATACCTGCCTGAGCATTTTCACGGGTAATTCCGTCTACCTGTATGATGCTTTTATCCCTGTCCTCAGGAAAGCAAGGCATGATCTTAACGGGTGTCGCCCTTTTACCTTCGATAATTATCACATCGCCACTTTCGACTCCAAGTGACTTCATATCTTTGGGGTCGATCCTGGCGATCGCCCTTCCGACATCCTTTACAAGAGCTTCTTTTACCCGTAACGTAATTTCCTCTTTCATTTTTTTGCTTAATGACGTATGAATTTATCGCATTAATATTTTGCCTGATGACTAGGTTTCTTCGTTGTCATTAAAGAGACTGGATCTTAGTTGACTGAGGGTTTTGATCCCTTTTACCTCCTCTGCAAACATGGGCGCCTTAACCCGGTTCAAATGACTGAATGATGTGCTGATCTCCATCAGATAGGGCAACTGTCCGGCCATCCTGCGTTGGCAGAAATCGCTCCCATCGGCTGCCATTACATTATTTACGATGATCTGCGTTGGGATTATTTCTGATTTTGCAAGATCCATAAGTAATCTTTTGGTTTCCATGATTGCCATGGCCTCAGGAATGCAAACCGGAATGAATTGGCACTGGGTCTTATCACGCAGGAGGTTCTCGATTCTTTTGACCGTTTTTTTCAGATTAATCAGAAAGGTATCGACGGCATCAGGCTGGTACGAGCCAGAAAAACTGGTGATCATAAACCGGTATTTCCATCTCATTTTAGCTGCAACCTTGATCCACTGATCGAGTAATTTAGGCGATGAAATCAGCCGTAAGGCATGACCCGTCGGCGCGGTGTCAACGACATATTTATCGTATTCACCCAATTCGATAAAGTCAATAATTGTTTTAAAGCTCATCACCTCATCAATTCCAGGTATAGAAAGGGAGAGCATCTGATCAATATCCTCATTGTCCAGATTCGTGGAGGTTTCCAAGAGTTTTTTCAGCTGCCCTTCATGCTGAGTTTTAAATTTAGAAAGGGCCTCATCTGCAACTACTTCGATAGCCGATAAATTATGAATTCCGCTGATCTGAGTCTCTTTAAAACCGATTTTCTGTTCCAGACAATCAGAGAGTGAGTGGGCCGGATCGGTGGAAATAAGGAGCGTTTTAAAATTCCCGGATAAGGCTAGGGCAGTGGCTATGGCACAACTGGTTTTTCCGACTCCACCTTTTCCGCCAAAAATAATGAGCTTCAGGTCGTTGTTTTCTAAGCCTGTTAGTGCCATGACAGTTATTTTTTAATCCTGATTTCCAGGATGCCATTGGTGAATTTGTGACTAAGGTCCTCAATGACAGCTTTTGCAGGGAGGAGCAATTCTTTACGGTAGGTCCTGTTTTTACCGGTAGCCGAAATTTCAAGCATATCCTCCCTGAGATCAATTTTGATATCCTCCTGCTCAATTCCGGGCATCTCAGCAATAATCATAATTTCATTTTCTTCATCAAAAACGTCGGTTATCGGTTCCCGCTCCTCATCTACCTTGGGTCCTTCAGGCGTTTTCCGGATATTCCCGAAAGTCTCCACTTTGGGAGAACCTCCACCCGCCGTTTTAACCGTAAAACCATAAACCCCTTTCATCCCTTTTCTGAGATGATCAAAATTAATCTCCCCTTCTTTGCTGATTCCCCCTTTTTCCTCCAGTTTTCCGGCCAGATCGACTAATTTTTCAATCCCCTTGAACAAGCCTCCCAGACCCAAAAGGTTAAAATCGGCTTCGATTTTTTTTCCTTTGTCGTCATCTTTTTCCATTTCTTCGTGTTTTTAAGATCTTTAATGTCACACAATTTTATTGATCGATTCGAGTTTTTCAAGTCGTGCCTCAAGGGTTTCCTGTTGTTGCATCAACTCTTTTTCCCTGGCCTTGGTGGAAAGATAGGTATCTTCCTGCCACCAGTTGATCCCCATTTCCATGGCCTTGTCAACAGAAGCTACAAGCAGCCTGATTTTAATGGTTAACAGATCAATATCGGCGATCTGAATTTTGATGTCACCAGCAATGACGATCCCTTTATCGAGTACTCTTTCGAGAATATCGGCAAGGCCGGTTGCATTGATGGAGTGTGTGGGTTCTGACATGATAAGTTATTTTAATAGTCGATAGACATTGTTTTAAAATCTGATTTTGGTTCGGCTGATTTCTTTTTTTGCGTCTCCAGGGGTTCAGCAATATGCATCTCTCCAGCCTTTTCATCATTATACTGTTGGATCTCCTTCAATCTGCCCTGGATGAATTCAAGCCGGAGTAAAATTCGGATCTCCTCACTTTTCAACCGGGTACGCTCTTTTTCAAACATGTACAATTTGATGAAATCCGATTCTTCCTTGTTGGGAATACCCGATTTGCTCACATTCTGCATCGATTTAATGCTTTGAAGTCCTTTGATGGCGCTGGATATTGGCATGGCGTTAGGAATTAAATGTATTTTTCAATCAGTTCATCCACGATGTTTTTCACTTTTTGCTGATTGGTTTTGGAGCCAATCCGGCTGGTTTCGGAGGTGAGGATATCCTGGCAGATTTTTCTGAATATTTCCCGTGAAGCTGTTGGGGTGGTATTTAAGGTTGCAAGGGTTTTTGCGATCATGATTGATCCGCGGATCGTGGGGTCGAATTCTGTTTTGCCTGATTCGCGCAAACCTCTGACGATTTTTACAATTGTTTCGGTGTCCTGGAGTAAAAGTTCGGATTTGGCCATGGTGATCTTCAGCTCCGTTTCATAGTCAAAATGGTCGAGGTCCATGGTCACCATCCGGTCGCGAAGTGCGTCCTGAGTCCGGTTGACCCCGGCATATTCTTCCGGATTTGAGGTAAAAATGGCGCGAAACTCGGGATGTACTTTCATGTAGTAATCCTCTTCTTTGGCTGCCGAAGTACTCAACATCCTTTCCTGCAGAATGGGGAGGAGGATATTGTTGGCTTCAGGCCGTGAACGGGTAAATTCATCGTAAATCAGGGTGAATCCGTTTTTTACGGCAATGGTTAAACGGTTGTTTACCCACTGTTTGCTCATGTCCTCTTCGTACTTGTGAACCGAATGGATAAACTTGTCATCCAGTTTTTTATATTTATATCCCTGTTCGCTACCGATAAGATCCGAAGTTTTGTACTCGGCATCACCATGAATGATCACCACCGGCCTGCCGATTTTACTTGCCAGGTGCATGGCCACCGTTGTTTTCCCGGTGCCCGACGGGCCCCTGAAATGGACCGGAAATCCCGCTTTAATATAGGTAAGACCACGATCAGTAATGTCTTTGACGTAATCGGTCTCTACAAAATTGGACATTGGCCTCAGTTCCAGGACCGTGTTCATTTCATTGTTATTGCTCATAATAATTTGTGGATTAATGGGTTGATGCGTTTGTAGGTCAAAGGTCTGGTGCGTTTTTGAGTCAAAGGGTTGATCAGATTGGTCGACCCCGCTGGTTGCGGCCTGGTTATTTTTTCCTTCTTTTTACTAAATTCCTGATGCGGTAATTGCTCCAGGGTTTCCAGCCAGATAGAACGGGTCTCTTCAATCTCCCTTGTAATTTGTTCTCTGGCAGTCATAAAGGTTGTTTTACGGGCCTCAAACCGGTGCAAAGCTTCCAGGTTCTTCTGCAGGTGCTGCCTGATATTTTCTCCGACATTTTTCATCATTCACCTGGATCCTTTCCCTCCGCAACGGGTACAGGGGAGGCCATCGCCTGAACGTCCGTTTCCATGGCATTGGGTACATTTGTTATGACCTTGAATGTGATTCTGTCCTTTCCCTCCGCAGACGATGCAGGGAACCCTGGCACCTAAGGGATTTTTTCCTGTTCCGGAGCAAAACACACATTTTTTCTGAGGTTCTGTAACCTCAACACTTCCGGTTCCGCCACAAACAAGACAATCCGAAACCGGAGAGAGTAAATCGAAAGGATCTTTTCCTTTTCCACTGCAAAAGGCGCATTTAATAATTTTCGACATGTGGTGGCAGAGTTTTGTATTTTAATTATGGAGTCGAAATGATGTTACCGCCAAGGCGAGAAGTAAACCATTTCGACTCATTTAATTATCTGTTTTTTTATTGTTTTACGGGAAAGTAAACATTGTCCATTTTTTGTACTCTACCTTCATCCAGTAAAGCTTTGGCAGTAAATCCCAGTTTCATCCGTGTTTCGCCAAGCGGCTGTTCCATTTCCGAGATTTTTACTCCCATCGGATGGTTATTTATATAATCAAGCACTTTCTCTTCGAGTGTCATGGGAACTTCTGCTTTAAGTTTCACTTTTTGGGGTGCCGCCACCTGAGTCTCCTTTGCAAGATCAACAACTGTTTCAATTTGTAGTGGTTCCTCCTTTGTAAGGCTATCCTTTACTGGTTTCGCTTCAACCGGGGGGGTAACTGGTGTGGCAACTTTAGCCGGTTCTTGCCTGATTTCTCCTTTTTTTGCCGCTTCAACAGCGGGTTCACTTACTGTTTGCTTTTTTTTTTCCGCTTTGGCCGGTTTTACCACACCTGTTTTTCTTAACTGTGCAATAGTATCCTGCATTTTATTCCATTCAGCGGCGCCCTGGGTCCTTTCGCTGGCATACCCCCAAACCATTTCGGCACTCGTTTTTTCGATATCCTTTACCTCTTTTTGAACTTCTTTGATTGAGTCATGAATAGCATTCATTAACCTTTTATAGTTGCCAAGTCTCGATGTCTCCCCTTCGGCAAGGTCTTTGCGGAGTGCCTGAGCCATTTTTTGGTTTTCCTTGCCGATTTCGGACAATCTTTTCTGAAAACCGTTCAGTAAAGTCTGGGTGTACTCAATCCTTTCGGCCAGGTTTTTACCAAGTTCAGCTCTCAATTCTGCGGACATTTCAGCATGCTCTTTCTCAAAATTCTCAAGCATGGCGTTGGTGTTTTTGAAGATCACTGCAACTTCATTGTTTATACTTTTAATATCGTCGTTTATGTTTTTCATCAGGCCATTAAATTCATCGATCCGGATCCTCTCATCTTCGGCCCGGTCGGCCCTCCCGGCAGCAAAGAAATCATTCAGCTCTCCGGCCATCTGGGTTCTCTCTACCACAAATTCATTGATCATATTAAAGGTGGAGGCTTGAATTTCAATCACTTCTGTCTGAATAGAGGCAATGGTGTGGTGGATGTTGCTCATCAATTCGTTAAAAGAGCTGATCCGTGTTTTTTCTCCGGCTGCGAGATCTTTTCTCAGAGCCATCGCGTTAGCGTTTAAAACAGCGGTCATCTCCTGGTGATCCTTACGAAAACCATCAAGAGTTTTTTGAACTTCACTGACAAGCTCTTCATTTTCAATGATCCGTTGTTTGAAAGAGGCGAGTAACTCCTCGCTCAAATTTTTCATTTCTGATGCTAGTCCCATTTTGTTATCTCCTTTTTGATTAATGTTGAATAGTTTTTATCGGTTGATTTGCCCATCTGGTTGATCGTCAGACGGGATTTATATCTTTAATGAACTGATTTTTCACTTTTTTTATATCTCCGATCAGAAGCTGATCTCCTCTGCTCAGCAGTTTCTCAAGACATTCCATTATCTTATTGTGCATTTGCTGAAAATCCATGAATGCCTTCATTGCTGTTTCCTTTCGCATCTCCTGAAGTTTTGAGATCCTGGAGAGCTGATTTTTGATCTCTGTAATTTTTTCGCCGGCATTCTGGGCCGCAACATCCCGAATGTCGAGCAGACTGTTTTTAAGTGACTGGGCTGTCTCCTTCTGAGCTTCAATAAAAATGAGAAACTCATTTTCTGCCTGATGCTCTTTTTCGTCGAGTGCACTGATTATACCGGACATCATGGTGTGGTAATCTTTTTTGCGCAATGAACCATTTTTGGCAACGGTTTCGCAAAGTTTGGAATTTAGAAGGTCCCGCTCTTTTCTGAGATCGTTGAGCGAGCTGTGTACATTATCGAACAGGGAGTGGGATGATTCTGTAATATTTTCGGAAGACTGGAAAGCTGTTTGGATTTTGTGAATCCGTGTTTCGTAGGAACTGATGATATTGTCAAAAAAACCATCAATATTAATTTCCGAAAGGTTAGTCATTTGTGGTTGATTGGTTTTTAGGGGGGATTGGAATTATCGGCTTCTCAACATATGCCGGCTGAACTGAGCCTGATTTGGTTGAGGTGAAAAAGTGATTCCTGGTAACCATGCTTTCAGGAAATTGTCTGCAAGGATGTTTTAGCAAGAATAACTACTTCACTGCAAGGTGCCTTATGCGGCTTTAGCAGTTAATCCAATCGCTTCAGCATATTTCAGATAAGTTTCAACGGAAGCGACAACGATTCTGGCTTCAATTGCAAGGAGTTCAATACCTACCAATGATACTCTTACCCATGCGTCAACAACAACACCTTTGTCCAAAATACGGTCGATAACCTCTACGAGGCTTGAAGAACCGATAGTTTTTTCTACTGCCATGATTTTAATCTCCTATTATTAGTTAATTGATTACCGTACTTAACATTGGAGGGACGGCTAACCTCCTGTGATCCATTCAATCGTTTAAATAATTATGCTGCTTTTGCGGTTAAGCCAATCGCTTCAGCATATTTCAGATAAGTTTCAACCGAAGCGACAACGATTCTGGCTTCAATTGCAAGGAGTTCAATACCTACTAAAGATACTCTTACCCATGCGTCAACAACAACACCTTTGTCCAAAATACGGTCGATAACCTCTACGAGGCTTGAAGAACCGATAGTTTTTTCTACTGCCATGATTTTAATCTCCTATTATTAGTTAATTGATTACCGTACTTTAGATGGAAGGGACGGCTTACCTTCGGTGATCTGAGTTAACCTGCCAGTTGCGAAATCCTGAATATGCCGGGTTCATCGTACTAAAAGTTTAACTCTTGTACACCGGTTAAGGCAATCAATGTGCCAGAAAAAAAAAAGGAATGAAAAGCGGTGGGGAAGGGGGCGCTTAAAGGCCTCAGGACTAGAACAAAAAAAAATGAAAAAATCTCCCGGGAGGAGTAGAACATGATTGTGGTTATGAAAATCGGGGGTCAATCGCCGAAAATAATCGCACACGTGTGCGGAAATGGGGGGGGTGAAATCAGAGATCCTTTATCAATTAAGTGACCCGGTGAATGCCCATCATTTGAACATTCACCGGGTCACGATAAAAATAAAGCAATTCGGATGTAACCTTTCGGGCAGTTGAAAACTCTCGATGGTTTATTTGGTTACACTTCGTTTTTGGTTAACGAAATCTCGTATTTTTTCATTTTACGGATCAGGGCGTCGCGGGTTATACCAAGGATGTCGGCAGTTGCCTGCTGATTATACCTGCAACTTTGGAGCGCCTTTCGGATCATCTTAATCTCGTTCGCTTTCAGATTGCCAAACTCCTCTATTGCCGAGGAAACAGCTGGTTTAAAGGGCTTAACCCTGAAGTCAGCAATCCCCAGGGTGTCTCCTTTACTAAGGATAATGGCCCGTTCGGTCATGTTTCGCAATTCCCGTACATTCCCCGGAAATTCGTATTTTTCAAGCTCTTCAAAAGCTGCCTTGGTGACCTGGAGTTTTGGTTTGTTGAATTTCGCTGAATAAACCGCTACAAAATGGGTTACCAACGGTTTGATATCTTCCGGTCTTTCGCGCAGTGCGGGTATATGGATATGAAGCGTATTGAGCCGGTGAAGCAGATCGAGCCTGAACTTCTTCTTATCCACACAATCCTCAAGATCAAAATTTGTGGCAGAGATAATCCGGAAATCGGTTCGGAGCTGGTTGGTATCTCCAACCCGGGTAATTACTTTCTCTTCAGTAGCCCGCAAGATTTTTGCCTGTAAATTTAGAGGCATATCGGCGATCTCGTCGAGGAACAGCGTCCCCTGGTGACACACCTCGAAATAACCCATCTTATCGGTGATCGCCCCGGTAAAGGACCCTTTTTTATGACCAAAGAATTCGCTTTCCAGGAGTGTGTCAGTTATTGCACTACTGTTAACGGCACAAAAAACATGGTCCTTTCTTGGACTCGAATAATGGATAATCCGGGCGATATTCTCTTTTCCTGTACCGCTTTCACCGGTAATCAATACATTGGCTTCGGGATAATTTGCTGCTGTTATTGCCTGTTCAAAGACCTCCAGGATCTGGGGACTGACTCCGATAAATTGCCGGTCGATTTTTACCTCCAGCGTTTTTGATATCAGGGAGTTCTTCTCCTCCATCAGTTTAAGTTTTCGTTGCAATTGAAGGTATTTCTGGGTACGTTCAATCGCAATCTGAATATCGATAAACCGGAATGGCTTTCGCAGGTAATCGAAAGCTCCGAGCCTCATCGCTTTGATAACGGTATCCATATCGCCATGCGCAGAGATAATGATCACCTCCATCGCGGGATACTGAACTTTCACCTCTTTCAGGATGTCAAGTCCATTTACCCCGGGTAACCGGACGTCGAGGATCAACAGGTCAATTTCATGGCTGCCCAGTATTTTTTTTCCTTCCGAAGCCGTATTTGCCTCAAAGGGTTCGAATTCCGAATCCAGAAAAAATCCACTTAACTCTTCGGTAAATTGCTTCTCATCATCAAGAATCAGGATTTTTATCCGCTCTTTTCTTTCCATGGCTAATTCTCCTTTTGAATATCCAGAATGAGTTTGATGCTCGTTCCACACGGTTTATTGTTTGTGATTTCAATGGTCCCATTCATCTCTTTGATGATCTGGTAACAAATAGATAATCCGAGACCCGTCCCTTTTCCTTCTTCCTTGGTGGTGTAAAATGGGAGCATTATATTGTGAAGATCCTCATTTTCAATTCCGATACCGTTGTCCATAATTTCAATGCAAAGTTTCTGATTCTCCTGATAAGTTAAGATATTAATCTTCATTTCATTAAATCCTTCAGCCTTCTTTTTCTTCTCCGTAACGGCATCTTTGGCATTGGTCAGTAGATTAACAATTACCTGCTCAAGCTTGAAGGTATTTCCCACTATTTGAGAAATCCGCCTGTCGAGTTTAAGTGACAGGGCGATCCCCAGGTATTTGAACTGTTCGATGATCATCGAAGCCGCATTTTCGATGCAGCCGTTAACGTCGAATGCGGTCAGGACATAATCGTCATGGCTCCTGGAAAAGGCCCTGACATGGTCGATAATATTCCTGATCCGGATAATATTTTCAAAAATTTTGTCCGCTTTGGTTTTCAGAAAATCCACATTGACAGTCTCAGTTTTCGCTGTCTCAAAAAGGATCTTATCCATGACCATTGAGATGATATTCAAGGGTTGATTGATCTCATGGGCAATCCCCGAGGCCATTTCTCCAAGATTGGCCATCCTGTCGGCATGGATCTGCTTGGTCTCCATTTTTTTCCGGAATGAAATATCGCGTATGATAATCATAAAGGAGAATGGTTTACCATCAGCACCCTGGATTAGGGTTGAACTGGCTTCACTCAGAAACAACGACTGGTTCCTTTTTTTGATTCTGATCTCAATATTCTGGGCAATCCCTTCATTAATGGTTTTGGTAATTACCTCCTGGACCGTAGTTTTGGCTTCGGGCGGGATAAAACCTGAAAAATGTTTTCCAATCAGCTCCTCTTTGGCATCAAACCCAAATAATTCGATGCCGATTTCAGAAACATCGGTAATTCGACCATTGAAATCAATCAGGAAAATGCCGTCCGGTGAGGCATTTAGCATTGTCCGGTATTTTTCCTCGCTGACTTTTAGTGTTTGCTCCGCCTCCTTCCGCTTGGTAATATCCTCTGCTATCCCCAGCAGGTACTCGGGAACTCCCTCCTCATTCAAAATCGGTACTTTTTTAGTATGGAGCACACGCACTTCATTATTGGGGCTCCGCATTAGAGCCTCCGGTGTGTCAACCATTGCCATTGTGTGTATTGCCTCCAGATCTGTTTTATTGAAGAGCTCTGCCTGCTCCTTTGAAAAAGATTCGAAATCAGTTTTCCCCAGGATTTGATTCTTGGTGATTCCGAAAAGCTCCTCAGCGGCGCGATTGAACCTTAGGTAGCGCAACCCCCTGGTATCTTTGATAAATACGGTGTCGGGAATATTCTCAAAAATGGAGTCGAGAAAACTGTTTGCCTGGCGCAGCTCCTTTTCAGCAATTTTTCGCTCAGTGATATCAATAATATTCAGCAGCCCTTGCTGGTGATTCCCAACAGCCCTCCCTTCCATGAGTACATATTTTTGCTTTTCATCACCGGTATTGAGCTTTATCTCTACCGTTTTGCTGGTTTTGCTATCCAGGACCTCACGCATAAAAGAGCTGAAAAGTGGAAGGGAATCATTGGAGACAAAAACGCTGAAGGTGTTGTTTTTCAGATATAAACGGTCGTCACCCAAAATGGATGCAGCACAAAGGTTTAATTCCTCGATTGTATAATTGCCGGACAAGGTGAGATAGCCGGTGGGGGCAAAATCATAAAGTTCGACATATTTATTGGTGGCAGCTTCCGCCAGGTCTTTGGCCATCATCAGTTCCTCGTTTTGCATCTCCAGTTGGATCTGGTACGATTTGAGGTCCTCCTCCATTTGTTTGCGCCCGGTGATCTCATCGGTAAAACAAAGGATACTGGTATCTGCAAATTTAACTGCGGCTAGGCTCCACCACTGTAATTCCCCGTTTTTGTCCAGGATGGATAATTCAATCTTGGAGGTCCCGGTCTTAACCACGTTGCTTAAAAATTTAAGGCCGCTGTTGAGCGAACCTTTGGTAAGGAGATCTGAAACAGACATCTCCAGAAGCTCATCCTCCGAATAATTTGTTGTGGAACAAATGGCCTCATTTACCTCGAGGAATCTTCCTGTTTCATCGGCGACAAAGACCCCTTCAGGGGCATAATCAATATAATTACGGTATTTTTCCTCACTCTCCTGCAGCGCGGCTTCAACACATTTACGCTCAGTAATGTCTTTGTCGACTCCGCGGTAACCCCTGAAACTTCCCGATTCGTCGATGATCGGTATTCCATTGGTGAGAAGGCAGATCTTTTCTCCGTTTTTCCCGATATTCCAGCTCTCATAATCTTTAATGGCCGCCTTATTCGCCATGATTTCAGCAAAGATCTCCTCAGCCTTTCTTACCTCTTCGGGCGACATGAAATCGAAAGGTGTTTTTCCAATAATCTGGTCATGCGAAACTCCAAGAAGCTCAGGACCCCTTTTGGAACTATAGGTATAGACCCCATTCTCATCCATCTCCCAAACCCAATCTGCCATACTGAACATGATATCCCGGAGCCTCCCTTCGCTCTTCTTAAGGGCCGAATTGACCTTTTTTAACTCATCAGCCGATTCTTTAAGTAAGGCAGCATCCCTGATAACGCTCTGTTTTTGAATGAACAAATCAAGAAATACGTTGATTTTTGAAATTAAAATATGATTAATAAACGGTTTTGAAATATAATCGACCGCGCCTGAATTGTACCCCTTGAATACTTCCTTTTCGTTTATGTTGCTTGCAGTCAGAAAGATAATAGGGACTTTATCACCTTTTCTGTTTCCATTCATTTTTACCGCCAGTTCATAACCATCCATTCCCGGCATACGAACGTCAATAATCGCCAGGGCAAGATCTACACCCCTGGTTCTCTCCAACGCTTCCGCACCCGAGAGCGCCCTGATCAGATTTACTTTGATTTTTTTTATCAGCTCCTCGAGGAGGAACAGATTGACTTCGGCGTCATCAACAATCAGAAGGTTTGGAAGAGATTTCATTTCAGGTTTGATTTTTAATCTGACTCAGAATCACAGTTTGAAATTGGGAAATATTCAGCCACCGGATTACAGAGAAGTAATTGCCAATGAATAATGTTCAATTTTCAATATTGTTATGAATTGGTTATCTGAGATATAGAAAGATATAATTACAACATTAAATCATTCCACTCACTTGGTAAGAACGGGGAAAATAAAATTATACTGTAATTTTAAAGAGAACGTTCAGTAACCAATGAGTTTTGACCCGGGTTCCCCAAGAAGCCCAGCGGCCATTCCGATATGGCACAATAACTTTTTACCCGGCGAAAATACTCACCTGCAAATGTTATTGGCGCAATACCTGTTAAGTAACCGGAAAGATATAATGTATTTAAATTCTGGCTTTCTCCTTTTTAACCCCTCTAAATCTCCCCTGGGGGAAACTTTTGGCCGGCAATCTGTACCTTACTCCCCTTCTTTCCTGCCCCTTGGAGGGATTAGGAGAGATCTGGGGTTTGTGAGGTCAAAAGAGGAAATAAAAAGTTAGGACATTATATTATTCTCATTACTTATTGTTATCTGAAAATTCTTTTTTCTAAAGCAGATAAACCGTTTCAGAAAATAGTTGCCTGTACTTAGTTAGTTTTTTTCTTATAAATTTTGGTACCTGTGAATATGTGTTCCTTTTCAAATGAAACCCTCATGAACTAACGTTCACAAAAAAGATAAATAAATCCAGGAGGGTTCCATGAGAGTCAATAGTCTATATATGAGTAAGTTAATCTTAATTTATTCGAGTGAAATCTTTGATGATATGCCTTACCGGATCTGGGCGCCGACCTCCCGTTCATAAGCGCTGATCAGTCGGTTCATTGTTTTTTCTATTTGCTTGTCATTTAATGTCTTATCTTCATCCTGAAGAGTAAAACTTACCGCATAGGATTTCTTTCCTGCCGGAAGATTTGCGCCCTGATAAACATCAAAGATATTAACATTACGCAGGATTTGTCTTTCTGTTTTAAAAGCAAGCGATTTGATGACACTGAACGGAACCTCCTTATCGATGAGTAATGCAAGGTCGCGTTTTACTTCCGGGTATTTCTGAAGCGGGGTGTAGGATACTTTATGATCTTTGATAGCCTTTAATATAGCAGTCCAGCGCAGGGTGCCGTAAAACACATCATTTTGAATATCTGTGGTTTTGAGAATCATCTGGCTCAGGTAGCCTATTTGTCCGATCACGACATTATTTAAACTGTATTCAAGACCTTCAGAGAAGATATCGTTTGAAACAGTTCCGATAGCACAACCCTGCGGATCGATACCTATCCTCGAAAGGATATTGTCTACATTGGCTTTCAGGGTGAAAAAGGTGGTTGGTTCCTCCTTCAGATTCCAGTTCGAAGTCTCTTTATTGCCGGTAATCCAAATTCCGATATGTTCCTCTTCACTGTAGTTCCTGACCGGATTATCATACGATTTACTTCCATCGAAGCGATACACATTGCCAAATTCATAAAGGCGAAGGTTCGGGTTGCGAAAGTTGGTATTGCGGTTGATGGCTTCAAGCCCGCCGAAAAGTAGTGTCTGACGCATGCCATTCAGATCGGAACTCAGCGGATTGAAAAGACGAACCGTATTTTCCGGTTTAAAGGTTTCCAATTGGTCGTAATAGGCCGATTTGGTCAACGAATTAGACATGATTTCATTAAATCCCCTTGCGGTAAATACCTCTGAAATCAGGTTTTGCAACTTCATTTTATCGGGATGGGGAACATGTTGAATCGTGGATTTGGTCAGCCGGTTTGGCTCGATGTTGTTATAACCATAAATCCGAATGATCTCCTCAATAATGTCTACCTCGCGCTTAACATCCACCCGGTAAGGGGGAACGGCAAGGGATAATCCCTGAGCCGATTCTTCCTTAATAACAATTTCAAGGGAGAGTAAAATGTTTTTAATAGTCTCCAGGGGAAGCTCCTTACCGATCAGCCGGGTGATATTTGACCAGGTGACCTCCACAGGGAAGTATTCCAGGATTGAAGGATCTGCCAGTATATCAACAATATCGGATGAAATAGTTCCACCTGCAATCTCTTTGATAAGCATTGCGGCGCGTTTCAGCGCGTAAAGTGTTCCATTCGGATCTACACCCCGTTCAAAACGGAACGAAGCATCGGTGTTTAATCCATGTCTGCGCGCAGATTTCCGGATGTAAACCGTATTAAAAAAAGCGCTCTCAAGAAAGATCGCAGTTGTATTTTCTTTAACCCCGGAATGTAAACCTCCGAAGACTCCGCCGATACACATCGCTTCTTCCCCATTGCAAATCATCAGATCTTTATCCGACATCTCCCTTTCAATGCTGTCGAGGGTGACAAATTTAGTTCCGGCACTCAGGGTTTTCACGATCACCTGGCCACCTTTGATTGCCGCGGCGTCGAAGGCATGAAGCGGCTGACCGGTTTCGTGCAGAACAAAATTGGTTATGTCAACGATGTTATTTATCGGATTTTGACCAATCGCCTTTAGCCTGTTTTGAAGCCATTCAGGAGAGGCGGCAACCTTTACCCCTGAAATGGTAAGCCCGCTGTACCTTGGGCAAGCTTCAGCATTTAAAATGGCAACTGAAATTGGAAGCTCCTGATTGTCTGCGCTGAAATTGTCAATGTCAGGCCGGTGATAAGGAACCTTCTTTTTTTGACTCAGAAAGGCAGAGAGATCACGCGCTACCCCGATGTGTGACGCACTGTCTATCCGGTTGGGGGTAAGATCAACTTCAAGGACATAATCGCTCTGGATATTAAAGAACTCACTGGCAGGCGTCCCGGGTATTGCATCCTGGCTCAAAACCATGATCCCGTTATGATCCTGACCAACACCAATTTCGTCTTCTGCACAGATCATCCCCATCGATATCTGGCCCCTTATTTTGGATTTCTGAATTGTGAGTTTTTCATCTCCATGATAAAGCACTGTTCCCACCGTAGCGACAATAACCTTTTGACCGGCAGCTACATTGGGCGCCCCGCATACAATGGGTAAGTCATCGGCGCCACCAGTATTTACAGTAGTGATACTCAGATGGTCCGAATCGGGATGCTTTTGACAGGTAATCACTTCCCCAACAACGAGGCCTTTAAGCCCGCCCTTTATTGATTCAAATTCCTCGATGCTTCCGGTTTCAAGCCCGAGTTGTGTAAGAATTGCCGCGACTTCGGCAGGGGATAGTTCCGGATTGATATAATCTTTCAGCCAGCTGTATGAGATGTTCATTTTAAATCTTCTACTTGATAAAATAAGAGGCCAAAGATAGGTATTTTATTAGTTTCAGGGTCTGATTCGGCACTTCGGATCTTTAAAAACAGATAAATTGAGTTTTTTTTCGATATTTTTTGAAAAACCCGATAATTAATAACTTGAATTATTATTTTGCACCACTCAAACAAATGGCAAATTAAGCCCGATGAAGAGTATTAATCAATTCCATTACAATCTATTAAAGATATCCTTAATCTAAATATACTATGGCAAAAATCAATAAACCGCGCATTGTTAAGGACTATGACAAGCTTCCTCTTGATGTTCAGGGTCAAATTAAGCTGACTTATCCCCATGGTTTTTCGGGAAGCCTGATCACCTATATTAATGCGAAGGGGAAAGTGGTGTCAGCACTCCCTTATGAGACTGATGACTTTTATTACCTTGTTCGGATGACCTTGGAAGAGGCGAATAACATCGTTGAAAATGACGATGATTTCAATGATGATGGAATTCTGCGCGATGATTTTGCTTTGCAGGAGTTTGAAGGGCATGATGACGTCGATGAAGATGTCAATGATATCCCCGACGATCTGCCTGAGGACGATGACGATACAGACGATGATATCTAAACGATAAATTTCCCGTTAAACTAAATACCCTCAAGGCTTTCAAATCCTTGAGGGTATTTAGTTTAACTCTTATTTGACTGTATTTCAATGTTTTATAATCCTTATGGTCAGTTAAGGAAATATGGTCAATAGTTTTTGAATTCATTAGTCCATTTTTGCTATCAGCTATTAATATGATGCCTAATTCTGAATTTACCCACTATTCAGCTGATAAAATGCCAATTCAATTTATCCCGCAATAGTTTTGGAACGGGGTAGGGTCAAAAGCATTTGACGCGGTATCATAATAAACCTTTCTAACATTTATCAGTTAAAAAATATAATCAGGCGATGATTGCTGGTTTGGAATACTTTTAGCGTTACCAAAAGAGTTCAAACGCTATAAATAACGATTTGATCTGGTCTCTTTTACTAATTATTATCAAAAGTTAAAAGGCTATTTCCATGAAAAATGTATTCTTGTTTATGATTCTTGTTTCTATTCTCTGTTCCTGTTCAAGAAAAGAAACTGATTGGGGGGCTTGGAGTGATAACATTATGCTTTCAAAAAAAACCGCTGAATTTAATGCTCCTGGAGATTCAATTATAGTTACGACCAAGGGAACTGGCTGGATGATTACAGCAGTTGCAGTTCAATCGGTCGACACTTTAGTCTTTTATAATTTTAACGGAATAAATAGCTTGCAACTAATTATGTGATTAAACAAAATTGCTTTGATGTAGAACATCGTGACAGTCACACCCTTTTTATTAAAGCAGATGCGAACCCTTATAATATTAAAAGGATTATTGTTGTTGGACTTGAATCGGGAGATTATTCTTCTGGAGTGACTATAACTCAAAAACCAAAATAATTGTTTGGTTTTTTTTTGATGTAAAGGTCAATCCAGCTTCAACTGTTCATCAATAAAGGTGATAATTTCCTCTTTCATAACAGGGGTGAACCACGTGATTTCGGGGTCGCGTCTGAACCAGGTCAGCTGTTTTCTGGCATACTTTCTTGAATTTGCCTTGATCTTCGCTTTGGCTTGTTCCAGAGTAATCGCCCCTTTAAAATATTCGAAGAGCTCGCGGTAACCGACGGTATTAAGCGAATTAAGATGACTAAATGATTGTAACCGATCGGCTTCCTGCTCAAGTCCTTGCTCAAACATTTTATCCACCCGCTTATTAATCCGCTCATATAAAACCTCCCTTTCGCAATTCAGTCCCACCTTGATAATTTTAAACGGACGAATACGGGATTGGTTTGTCCGTAATTCGGAATAGGGGAGGCCGGTCATCAGACAAATTTCGAGGGCATGCAATACCCGCTTCGGATTTTGCAGGTCAACTTCGCAGTAATAGGTTGGATCCAGTTCGAACAATTCATTTTGCAGCTGAGTAATCCCTTCTGATTCAAGGCGATTCATCAGTTGTTTGCGCAGTTCAGGGTCCACATCAGGAAAGTCGTCCAACCCTTTGCATAAAGCGTCAATATACAACATCGATCCCCCGGTCATTAAAACAATATCCCGGGTCTGGAACAAGGTTTCCAGCGTTTCAAGTACTTCGGTCTCAAACTTGCGGGCATTGTATTGATCGTGGATCGAATGTGAGCAGATAAAGTGGTGTGGGATGGTCTCGAGGGTTTGAACGTCAGGTACAGCCGTGCCAATTGTCATTTCCCTGTATATTTGTCTGGAATCGCAGGAGATAATCTCTGTACTGAAATAACTGGCGATATCAATACTCAGCTCTGTTTTACCGATCCCTGTGGGTCCTAGAAGAATAATCAGTGTTTTGGGCATTCAAAGCAAAAGGTTAAATAATCAAAGTGCAAAGGTATAACTTTTGATCAGCCCCCCTTCACACTCGTTGTCCATTATTTTACTCTCTTTTTCAGTGAATTACCCATCTTAAGCCTACATCACTTCGCCGATTTCGCCATAAATCATGTTCAGATCTTCAAGTTCCCCAAAATCGGTAAACACATTCTGAAGGTCGGAATCCTGATCGGCCAGTAAATCTGCACTGTAGCGATTTGAGGAACTTTGAACCGGAGCTATTCCTCTATTGTAAGAGACAACAGGCGAACTGAGCTTTTCTTTCATAACTATCTTGTTTATTTGAATATACAATGATTTTTGATTGACTGCATCAAAGTTGTAGATTAACTTATCCTCCTGCTCTTTTAATATATCGCCAAGAATTGTTTGTTTCATTAATCTCCCAGGCTGTTTTGACTGTTTATTCTCAAACATAACAATCTCCAGCCCTTTATCCCACTCTTCGTCAGCTACAAAGAAGGTGGCAAGTTCAGCCGGATCGAACCTGCAAGCGATCTGAATCGCTTCATGTAATTCGAAAAAAGTGGTGTTTGCATCTGCATCGATGTGCAGCACAAAATCTTCAACCTTGTCTGATATGATCTTGAATTTAAATACCATTTACAATTTAATGATCCTGATAAATGTGTTCATAAATTAGTTCTAAAGGTATATCCGTGCGGAGAGTATTGGATAAAAATATGTATTAAAAAATGTTAATTCGAAAAAAATATATAGTAAACATCAGATATATAAATAGATACGATACAATAGGTGAATATTGAAATGAATAGTTCGAATAATTGAAAAGGCCGGGTTTATACCCGGCCTTTTCAATTATTCGAACTAAATCTATTGATTCACTTTGATGAAATTCAGGCAGGAACCGGCCTTAAACCATTCAATCTGCGCTTCATTATAAGTGTGCTTAACCAGAATATCTTCCGATAATCCATTGTTGTGATGCAGGGTGAGCTGCAATAATTTGCCGGGCTGGAATGATTCAAGTCCGATCACATCGATGGAGTCGTCTTCCAAAATTCTCGAATAATCTTCAGGATTAGCGAAGGTAAGGGCTAACATCCCCTGTTTTTTAAGATTTGTCTCATGAATTCGGGCAAATGATCTGGTAAGTACCACCCGGGCGCCCAGGTGGCGTGGTTCCATGGCGGCATGCTCGCGTGAGGACCCTTCCCCGTAATTTTCATCCCCTACAATAACAGAGCCTAATCCCACTTTCTTATATGCCCTGGCTGTTGCGGGAACTGCTCCATACGCGCCGGTCAGCTGATTTTTTACTGAATTTGTTTGCCCGTTGAAATCGTTAACCGCTCCAATTAACAGATTCTCCGAGATATTATCGAGATGACCGCGGTAAGTCAGCCATGGTCCTGCCATAGAGATATGGTCGGTGGTACATTTCCCCCTGGCCTTAATCAGTAGTTTCAGATTTTTCAGGTCAGACCCTTCCCATGGACCAAATGGTTCAAGCAACTGCAACCTGTCAGACGAAGGGCTAACTGATATTTCAATTCCCTGAAAATCGGTTGATGGAGGGATTAACCCCTGATCTTCCACTGCAAAACCATTGGTTGGCAGATCATGACCTGATGGCGGATCGAGTTTTACTTTTTCCCCGTTTTCATTGACCAGAAAATCTGTTTCGGGATTAAAATCGAGTGTTCCGGCGATCGCGAAAGCGGTCACAATTTCAGGAGATGCCACAAACCCATGCGTTTTCGGATTTCCGTCGGTACGTTTTGCGAAGTTCCTGTTAAAGGAGGTCATGATTGAATTTTCGGGCAAATTGGCCGCATTGTGCCGTGCCCACTGACCGATACATGGTCCGCAGGCGTTGGTCAGCACGATTCCGCCCATCTCCTCAAAAGAAGTGAGAAAACCGTCGCGTGCAACGGTATACCGGACAAGTTCAGACCCCGGAGAGATGGTAAACTCTGCTTTTACCTTTAGATTTTTAACACGTGCCTGTCTGGCTACTGATGCTGCACGGCTGATATCCTCATAGGAGGAATTGGTACAGGAACCGATCAGACCAACTTTCATCTCCATTGGCCACCCTTTCTCTTTGGCCACCGTTTTAAATTTAGATAATGGAGTCGCTAAATCGGGGGTAAATGGTCCGTTTATATGTGGTTCCAGCTCTGAGAGATTAATTTCAATCACCTGATCGAAGAATTTTTCCGGGTGGGCATAAACTTCATCATCAGCCTTGAGATCGGCGGCAATAGCGAATGCCATTTCTGCAACATCAGCGCGGCCGGTTGCTTTAAGGTATTCGCTCATACTTTCGTCAAAGGCAAAAGTTGAAGTTGTGGCGCCTACTTCGGCTCCCATATTGCAGATTGTCCCTTTACCGGTACAGGAGATACTCGAAGCTCCAGGGCCAAAATATTCAATGATGCAACCGGTACCCCCTTTTACCGTCAGTATGCCGGCTACTTTAAGTATTACGTCTTTAGGGGAAGCCCATCCGCTCAGTTTTCCGGTAAGATGGATGCCGATTAATTTAGGGAATTTAAGCTCCCAGGGAATTCCGGTCATCACATCAACGGCATCAGCTCCACCGACACCAATGGCAACCATCCCTAATCCACCCGCATTAACGGTGTGGGAATCGGTTCCAATCATCATTCCTCCCGGGAAAGCATAGTTTTCGAGAACGACCTGGTGGATAATTCCGGCACCCGGTTTCCAGAACCCAATCCCATATTTCTTCGATACCGAAGAGAGAAAGCTATAAACCTCTTTATTGGTCTCTTCTGCCTTTTTTAAATCTTCGACAGCTCCTGTCTTAGCAAGAATTAGGTGATCGCAATGGACCGTAGAAGGGACTGAAACGACACTTTTCCCCGCCTGCATGAACTGAAGCAATGCCATTTGGGCGGTTGCATCCTGCATCGCGACACGATCGGGATCGAAATTAACATAGGATACCCCTTTCTCAAAAGGTTGCTCAGGAAAATCACCTGACAGATGGGAATACAGGATTTTTTCGGTCAGGGTAACGGGTCTTCCAATCAGTTTGCGCAATTTTATAACCCGTTCAGGCATTTGTGAATACACCTTTCGGATCATATCGATGTCATAAGCCATACAGTTCTGTTTTAAGATGATAAATAATTTGCAATGTTAATGATTATTGATGAGAAAAAATATCAAATTTTCCTGATACGGTTAACATTTTAATGGATAGATAGTTTAAATTAGCGGAATAATTTGTACATCTCAATCCCAAAATCCGTATGGTTTGGATTAAGCCTTTGTTGTATGAGAATTTAAGAATTGCCTTTCAGTCGATACGGGGGAATCTGGTCCGATCTGTTCTGACCATCCTGATTATTGCAGTCGGAATATCGGCACTCGTGGGTATTTTGACGGCCATTGACTCGATTAAAAATTCAATCACCTCCGAGTTTACCCGGTTAGGAGCCAATACTTTCAGTATTCAAAGCCGGAGCATGAACGTGCAGATTGGAAACAAGCGGTACCGTTCGAAAAACTACAGTTATATCAGTTATTCTCAGGCACGTGAATTTCGCGAACGGTACACTTTTCCCTCTACAGCGTCCATTTCGGTCAGCGCTACCCAGATTGCCACCGTTAAATATGAATCTAAAAAAAGTAATCCCAATGTTACCGTTCGTGGAGTTGACGAAAACTTTTTGCAGACGGCCGGATATGAACTGGAGTCGGGGAGGGGACTTACTTTCCGTGAATCATTTGACGGAGATAATGTGGCCCTTCTTGGGGCTGCCCTGGTAAAAAAACTATTTCCGGGAGATGTCGATCCCCTGGGGAAGACAATTGCCGTCAGCAGCGGAAAATACCAGGTTGTCGGTGTGCTGAAAGATAAAGGAAGCGGTTTCGGGGATTCCGGTGATCAGATAGTCCTTGTCCCATTTACCAATGTCAGGCAGTATTTCCCGCGTCCCCAGATGAATTTCCGAATCAGTGTGATGCCCAAAACACCCCAGCTTCTGGATGCTGCACTGGGTGAAGCGGAAGCCGTATTTCGGAATGTCAGGGGACTCAATACCCTGGACGAAACCGATTTCATCCTGGAAAAAAGCGACAACCTGGTCAATATCCTGTTGGATAATATTAAATATGTGACCCTGGCGGCAACCATCATCGGTTTTATCACCCTCCTGGGTGCAGCCATCGGACTGATGAATATTTTACTGGTTACCGTTGCGGAAAGAACCCGTGAGATTGGCATCCATAAGGCCATGGGAGCTAACTCTCATTGCATCAGACAGCAATTTATGATTGAGTCGATTGTAATCGGACAGTTGGGTGGGTTGCTGGGTATTATTCTGGGTATTCTTGCAGGAAATGGGGTATCCATGCTGATAGGCAGTTCGTTTATTATTCCCTGGCAATGGATGCTCACCGGTGTCGCGTTGTGTCTCCTGGTTAGTCTGGGTTCAGGGGTGCTTCCGGCAATCAAGGCCTCTAAACTCGACCCTATCGAAGCGTTACGGTACGAGTAATTTAATGATTAGCAATAATATAATCTTTTATTTCCGATGAATAAACTAACAGAAAATTATTTCAGATTAACCGGCTACCTTCAAAAATATTCGTATTTGGTCCTATGCTTCGGACTCATTTCACTGGGATCCTGGGTATTCTGTTTTCCCGCAGATCTTTCCCGCAAGACAGGAATTGCAGAAGTTATAGTTGGGATATTTTTCGGAATTTCCTATTTTGTAAGGAAAAACAAGGCTCGAAAGTAGTAAGCTATAATTTCAGATAAGCTCCGAACTTATAAGCAAAGTTCTGAGGCATCGCACTAAACTGGTAAGGGCCATACCGGTAATAGACACCTGCTCCAAAAGAGAGGTATCCTAACCTCAGCAGATTATTCACCTCCATCCCCGATTCATAAAAACCTTTGCGGTAATCTTTCATCGTTAACCGGGGGCTATATTGCCGGTTCAATATCCCGATGCCGGTATTTTGGGCAAAGATTAATTCTGGCCTGATTTTGAATTTTTCGGGGAAGAGCCAGGTGCTGAAATTATGCCGGAGATGAATTGCTGCATAGCTGGTCGCTGCAAACTCATTCAATTGCATCGTGCCGAAGGAGTAAGATGCAGCCAGCGAAAAGGTTCCTGCAAAACTTCCATTGCCGTTAAACAGTTCAAAAACCGGACTCTTTGAAGACATTAGACCAGACTGCACCATTATTGTTGTAGTACCTATTCTACCCGGTGGCAGTTCGAATTTCCCCTTGATCTCTATTTTAGTATTCCGGTATTCACCTCCCAATATTAAAACATCCTGGATCAATGATAAATACACCTCGGATTTTGAAGCGGTAACCTCATTCAGCCGTCCCTCTTCCAGTTCAAATTTTATACCGGGTGAATACCTTAATTTCAAACCAATTCGTGAAAGGGTGACCGGGTTAAACGGATGCGCTAAAAGGAAGGGATTATCCAGTGTTGTACTGTTTTCGGACAGATCACCGAAAAAATAGGAGTTTAATGCGTTAAATAGCCGGAATTCCATCCCTACTGTGTACCGTCTGGTTGCGAACATATTCGTAATTAATAAGTTACGATAACTTTCAGGATTTAGAAGGGAATTGGTCTCCAGAAATTCAGATCCGCCAAATTCGAGGTTTAAATCCTGGTAACTCAGATGAAATCTTAAGTCGGACTGCCCCCTGGGGTAGAAATTAATCCATTCACCCTGCTGAATTGACCGGTTTTTTAACCCGTAGCTAAAGGCTCCGCCGATTGAAAAATGATGTGATAATTTGCCGTTGGTTTCCCCTCCCAGACCTATTTTCACCCCTTCGAAGAGGTTATAGCCAAATAATTTGTTGTAATCAAGGTTGAAGAATCCAATCGGGATCTTCCCCTCTGCCATCAGCCGGATTAACCTGAGCTGTTGCTTTTCCCTCGCAGCATTTAATGCGCCGTCAGGCAGGAAAAGCAACATGGAATCCAGATGATTAAAGGGTCTGTAACCATAATTACGGAATGAAGCAGCCACACCTTTTACCGAATCTTTCTGGATTGATTTACCCACCAAGCCAGACTTTTCGGCAATATTCTGATATGCAACCGAATCTGGAGTTTCAGGGGCGACATTCAGGAAGTTTAGGTTCACCGCCTGAACCGGATTATGCAGAAGCAGAAGGAGTACAGCGACAATAAGGCTATTCTTCAGAATCATCCCCATCATCCGGCCTCTATTTCGAACTCATTTTTAATAAGGATACCTCTTCTTCGGTTAAAAAGCGCCATCTTCCCCTTGGAAGGTCTTTTTTTGTTAATCCGCAAAAATATACCCTGTCAAGTTTTTCAACTTTATAGCCCAGGTGCTCAAAAATCCGGCGTACGATTTTATTTTTACCTGAATGGATCTCAATCCCTACCTGTTTTTTATCGTCCTCACTCACGTAGCTGACCGAATCGGCTGCAACAAACCCGTCTTCGAGGGTGATTCCATCCACGATCTCCTGAAGATGATTCTTTGTAACTTTTTGATCTAAATATACATGATATATTTTCTTGCGATTGTATTTTGGGTGGGTTAACCGTTTCGTCATATCCCCATCGTTGGTGAAAAGCAGAAGTCCTGTAGTACTTTTATCCAATCGCCCAACAGGGTATATTCTTTCAGGACAGGCATTTGCAATAAGCTCCATAACGGTTTTATCGGCATGAGGGTCTTCCAGCGTAGTGACATAGCCCTTAGGTTTATTAAGCAGCACATACATTTTTTTCTCCGCGGTAATAATCTTGCCATTAAAACTTACGGATTCGCCCGGCAATACCTGATGCCCCATTTCGGAAACAATTTTGCCGTTTATGGTGACGCAGCCGGTCGCAATATAAGTGTCAGCTTCGCGTCGGGAACAAAGTCCCGCATTGGCGATATACCGGTTCAGCCGCATGGCCCCCGGCTCTTTCTTGGTTGGAGCCGATTTAGCTGGTTTGTGTGATGAATTAAATTCGTTATTTAGGTTTTGAATTCCCAATCTTCCACGCAGAACTTTCCCTGTTTTATTCAGGAATTGATCTGATTCGGCCCCATCAAATTTCCGCTCAGGCCGTTTTTCGATCACATTTCTGCGGAAAACATCGGAGGTCCGCTCTTTCCCCAAGCGGCCGCTTCCGGTTGCTGTAGGTCTTGATCCCGATGCAGTTTTTAACACTTTAGTCTTTCCGACTCTCTTTCCGGAACCTAAATCTCTCGAATCTAAACGGGGCCCTGCTGGTCTCCGGCTTTGGTCGCCTTGTGCTGAATCCGTTTTCTTTACCCGTGGCCTTGTACCCGGCTCCCTGTTCCCGACGGTACGCTTATCCTCGCGTTCCTGTCCTCTTCCTCTTCTGATAATCATTGCTTAATTCTCTGACTTATTATTATTTCGGGTGCAAATGTCGGAAAAAAAACGCAAAAATGAATTTATATTTTGTCCAAACGGAATATTCCTTTGAATAATTAACCCAATTTAACAACTTTGCAGGTTGATAATCTAACAGAGGTTAAAATTATGGCACTTATAAAATCAATATCGGGTATACGCGGGACTATTGGCGGTTTGGCGGGCGAAGGGCTGAGTCCGCTGGATCTGGTCAAATTTACGGCAGCCTACCTGACATGGGTCAAAGAGGGACAGGAACCGGGCAGGAAGTTGCGAATCGTGGTTGGCCGGGATGCCCGGATTTCCGGAGAGATGGTCAACGCACTGGTTACCGGAACGTTGATGGGAATGGGAGCAGATGTTGTGAATCTGGGACTCGCTTCAACTCCGACAACAGAACTTGCCGTAGTGGCTGAAAATGCCGATGGAGGGATTATTCTGACAGCAAGTCACAATCCAAAGCAATGGAATGCCCTCAAGCTGCTCAATGAAAAGGGGGAATTTCTCAATGATGATGAAGGTAAAACAGTCCTTCAAATTGCCGCGGAGGAACGTTTCCTGTTTGCTCAGGTCGACGATCTGGGACATGAATCGTTTAAAGATTATACGGATTATCATATTCAGCACGTTTTGGAGCTGGCACTTGTCAATGTTGAAGCGATTAAAAAAAGAAATTTCAGAATAGCTGTCGATGCGGTTAACTCTGTGGGGGGAATTATTGTCCCACGGCTTTTAAAAGCCCTTGGAGTTGCTGAAGTTATTGAGATCAATTGTACCCCCGATGGTCATTTCACCCATAATCCCGAGCCGGTTCCTGAGAACTTAAGGGAAACATCCCGAAAAGTAATTGATTCAAAGGTTGATACCTGTTTTGTGGTCGATCCCGACGTTGACCGGCTGGCTATTATAAATGAGGACGGTACGATGTTTAACGAGGAATATACCCTGGTTGCCGTAGCTGATTATGTTTTGAAACATACGGTGGGAAATACGGTATCCAACCTCTCATCATCCAGAGCCTTGCAGGATATCACAGAGTGGCACGGCGGTACCTATGCTCCATCGGCTGTCGGAGAAGTTAATGTTACCACTCTAATGAAGGCAACAAAAGCGGTGATTGGCGGCGAGGGAAATGGGGGCGTAATTTATCCTGCAAGCCATTACGGCCGTGATTCCATGGTGGGAATCGGGCTTTTCCTCTCTCATTTGGCACTTTCCGGACTCAATTGCTCAGCACTTCGTGCAACCTATCCCGAATACACTATTTCAAAGAATAAAATTGAACTGACCTCCGGAATAGATGTGGATGATATCCTGCTAAAGATTAAGCAAGCCTACAGTCATGAAATAATAAACGATACGGACGGAATCCGGATTGATTTTGATAAGGAATGGGTCCATCTGCGAAAATCAAATACAGAACCCATCATCCGGATTTATTCCGAAAGCCGGTCAGCTGAGCGGGCCGATGCGCTGGCGGAAGAGATAATGGTCAAAATTCGCCGGATAGCCAATATATAGCGGTATCCGGCGTGGAAATCCCAGGATCAAACCTATATCCTTTTACTAAGCTGGAAAGACGAAGATTTTCAGTATTTTGAGCTATATTCGCCAACGGAAAATTAAGTGCTCTTTAAAAATGTTAAGTATTTGTTAAGTGTGATGAATCTCTTTTTAAATCGTTTCAAACAACCTAAATTTGCAACGATTTTTTAACAGTAATAGTTTTTTTAATCAGAATAATAATTCGATTTTTATGAAAGTTACAGTTGTAGGAGCAGGAAATGTTGGATCAACATGTGCTGACACCCTGGCATATCGCGAAGTGGTAAATGAGGTGATTTTATTGGATATCAAAGAGGGTATTGCGGAAGGCAAGGCACTCGATATCTGGCAAAAAGCCCCGATTATTGGTTATGATACCCGCACCGTTGGGGTTACCAATGATTATTCACGGACTGCAGGTTCGGATGTGGTTGTAATTACCTCAGGATTACCACGTAAGCCGGGAATGAGCCGTGATGATCTGATTCAAATCAATGCCGGGATTGTAAAATCTGTAACTGAAAATATTGTAAAATATTCTCCGGATGCGATTATCATCATCGTTTCCAATCCGTTGGATGTTATGACCTACCAGGCACATCTTGCTTCAGGGTTGCCACGTACACGCGTTATGGGTATGGCCGGAATTCTGGATACTGCCCGTTACCGCTCTTTCCTTTCTGAAGCGCTTGATATCTCCCAGAAAGAGATCCAGGCCATGCTTTTAGGGGGTCATGGAGACACTATGGTGCCTTTGACCCGTTATACCACTGTCGGAGGCATCCCTATCACCGAATTGCTAGGAAAAGAGCAGTTGAACGCAATTGTTGAACGGACCAAAGCAGGCGGCGGAGAGTTGGTGAAACTGATTGGTACTTCGGCATGGCATGCCCCGGGTGCTGCAGCAGCCCAGATGGTTGAAGCGATCATCAAGGATCAGCGCAGAATCTTCCCGGTTTGTATTCAGCTTCAGGGTGAGTATGGCATCGATAATTGCTACCTCGGAGTTCCTGTCGTTCTGGGTAAAGACGGAATCGAAAAGATCGTTGAACTTCATTTGAATCCCGAAGAGATGCAGATGATGAGAACCAGCGAAGGTCATGTTCGCGAGGTGATGAATGTTCTGGATCAGCTGAATAGTAAATAATATAATTCAATATATTGCAGGGAAAGGGGTTTACAGCCCCTTTTCGTGCATATTAACCTGAAGTGATGCACGAAATCAGTTTTCAGATCGTTGAGCTCGAGGAGAAGACTTATCACCCTTTGGTAAAGGCAGAATTCTCAGGACTGGAGGATCACTGGTGGATTGTCGATACAGGCGCTTCAAAAAGTGTTTTTGATGAGGCGCTCAGCGATTATTTTGCGGCAGACAATGAAGAATCGGTAATGGCCACCGGCCTGGGAAAGGAGATGGTTGAAACAAGTTCGGGAATGATTGCAGCTTTGCAATTAGGTGGAATTAACTTCGGATCGCTTAAAGTAGCCCTTGTCGATTTCAGCCATATCAATTCGGAATATGCCAAATTTTCCAATAAGCATATTGTTGGACTGATCGGATGTGATTTTCTTTACGGTCGTCAGGCAATTCTTGATTTTAACAAAAAAGTAATTTATCTGGCAGTCAGCCAGGAACCGGAATTGCAGTGAAGATTTAACCGCAATTCAACTCATTTCTGTCACCCTCCATTTTTGCAGATTCTCCAACTGGCCTGGTTGGTCATTCGTCGCTGTAACCGGTCCGGTTATGCAGCTTACTCGTATTTTGTTTGAAAATAGGTCCGCAAGGGGATACTTCTCTCCCCCGATTCAACTGTTTTTAACAAATTAAGTAATAAGAACAATTTAATGTCGTAATTATTTATTTCCTCTTTTGACCTCCCCCAACCCCTCCCAAGGAGAGGAGTAAGGTACAGATTACCGGGCAAAAGTCCCCCATTTGGGGAGATTTAGAGGGGTCAAAAAGGAGAAAATCACTATTTTAAATAGTACATTATATCTTTCTGATTATTTATATGTATGATAATCAATATTTTAATTGTTTAAAATGTCTCATCATCACAATATCCTGTTTCCGCGAATTATTTCATCGGATTTATCAAAAAAAAAGTAATATCAAGATGATAAATATGATATATTTTGCTTATATTTAAAACATAAAACAAAACCATCGTTAATATCACCCTGTTTGTTCTGAATTGGATTAGTGAAAAGAATTTTTTAAAAATTTTATCCTAATGGCAGCAAATAATGATATATTTTCAGAAGAATGGTGCCAATTGATCTTTGAGAGGAAGAACCTGGATTATGGGGCATTTGAGCTTAGGCACAATTCTCCAAAACGGCAATTCTGGGCTTTGGTTATCGCAATTGTTGTGTTTGTTGTGGGTGTTTTAACACCGGTACTCTTAAAGCAGATTATTCCTCAAACCAAGGAGAAGGATGTGAGTGTCCGGATGATGACCGATATAAAATTGGACAAGCCCAAGGAAAATACCATTCTAAAGGAACTTCCTCCACCTCCCCCCCCCCTGCTGCGGAATACGGTCAAGTTCACACCACCCGTAATTAAGCCGGATGAGCAGGTTCAGGAGGAGGAGCAGCCAATATCGCAAAAGGAAGCGGTAGCGACAAAATCGGCCATCAGCAATGTCAACTATGATAAGGGAACCGATGATATAGCGGCTCCGGTCGCTACCACCACAACAAAAACCGAGATTACCGAAGAGGCTGAAAAACCTTTTGTCATTGTAGAGCAAATGCCTCAATTTCCAGGCGGAGAGAAGGAGATGATGAAGTTTATCAAAAACAATCTCCGGTATCCGTCCTCAGCCATAGAAATGGGAATATCGGGCACTGTAACCGTAAACTTTGTCGTAGGAAAGGATGGGAGGATTACCCGTATTCACGTGATTCGCGGAATAGGGGGTGGCTGTGACGAGGAAGCTGTCCGGATTCTGGAAAAAATGCCCCCGTGGAGTCCGGGCAAGCAAGGGGGAATGGCTGTTCTGGTCACCTACACCGTTCCATTTAAATTTGTCTTGCAGTGAATGGTTATTTGGGGATAAAATTCATAAACAAAGGATTATTTTTCCGTTTTTTTTAATTGCAGGTATAAGCCGAATGGTGTTTTTGAAAATTCACTCTTTTATTGCCTTTCTCAACAAATCAGAAGCGATATAGAGTATTCCCATTTTGGGGATTTGTGTGGTTGATTAATCATAAATAATGGTTTTAATGGTCTGATTTTAGTTTTTGGAGCTGCAAAGGGGAACTTGGTAACATTTGATTAACCCTGCTAAAGACCACCTTAAAGGGTTAAATAGGCTGATATATTGATATTTGTTGAAAATAATAAAAAGTTAAAATATGTTAATATTTTAATTTTAAAGGATTTTTATTTTGCCCTCCCGATGTGAATTGAATTGGATTATTAATTTTGTCCACGAATTGGAAGAGAAGGTTTCTTTCATCTTTTGAAGGTTCTGTTCATTGATCTTGTTTTTTATCGTAAATTTGAGCCACTTAATGGACCTTTTTTTTTCGTGAAAACAGGTTTTGCAGGGGTTTAAAAGATTGCAGATTCTAAAAGGGGTAAGACTATAAAACAGGTTTGATTTTCAAGCTGCTTTTTTGTTGGATTCTCGGAAGAATGGATGTTAATTAGTTGGTTATAAATTGTTTTTCTAACGATTTTATCGTCGTTTTTAATTTTTCTCAAATATTTCTTAAACTTTCATTTAAACACTAGTAATTCAGAGTATGAAATCAAAAAATCGTTTTTTAAAGTTTCAAAGCGCTTTTTCAGCATCAGTTATACCGGTTTCGTTCATTATCGCGGAACTTGTATTTAATTTTGTCATGGGCTCCGGTAGCCATTTCCAGGGAAATAATTCTGCCAATGCCCCTATTCCCGGTGATTTTCTTGGTGTTATTTTCAAAGGCGGATTCATTGTGCCTGTGATCATGACTTTATTATTGACTGTTTTAGCCTTCTCACTGGAACGTTATTTCACTATCACTAAAGCTGGCGGAAAAGGATCAGCAGTGAAATTTGTTGAAACAATCAAATCAAATCTTGCAAAGAATGACATCAATGCGGCTATTTCGGAATGTGACCGTTTTGAGGGTTCTATCGCCAGTGTATCAAGAGCTGCCCTTCTGAAATATCAGATGCTGGAGAAAGACACAACGATGACCAAGGAACAGAAGTTGCTTGATATCACCAAGAACATCGAGGAAGCTACTTCACTGGAACTCCCAAGTCTGGAACAAAACCTCCCTATTTTGGCTACTATTTCTTCAATTGCGACCATGATGGGTCTTTTAGGAACTGTACTCGGGATGATTCGTTCATTTGCTGCTATGGCTAACGCAGGAGCTCCTGACTCTGTTGCTTTATCAACAGGTATTTCTGAAGCTCTTATCAATACTGCCTTTGGTATTGGAACAGGTGCACTTGCCGTAATTATGTATAACTTTTACACCACTAAGATTGACAAGCTTACCTACTCAATTGATGAAGCAGGTTATAGCATCGTTCAAACATTTGCTGCAAAGCACTAAGATTATAGATATCATATAATTATGCCAAAAGTAAAAATTAAAAGGAAGAGCACGGCTATTGATATGACCGCGATGTGTGATGTTGCGTTCTTGTTACTGACCTTCTTTATGCTTACCTCTAACTTTACGCAAAAAGAACCCGCGGCAGTTAATACGCCATCTTCAATTTCAGAGATCAAAATACCTGACCGGAATATCATCTCCATATTGGTAGATGCAAAAGGAAAGGTGTTCTTTGGTGCTGACGGACAGGAGAACCGGGTTAAATTGCTTACCAAAATGGGAGCCGTGTATAACATTACTTTCACTCCTGAAGAATTAAAGGAGTTTAGTTTGGTTAATAAGTTTGGAGTACCAATGACTGCCATGAAGAATTATTTATCGTTAGGAACTAAAGAAAGGGATGTGTCGCAGTTTTCGATCGGCATTCCTTGTGATTCCCTCGATAACCAGTTTAAAAACTGGGTAAGTGCAGCCAGGAGTATCAACCCGGAATATCGGATTGCAATAAAGGCGGATCAGGCTACTACCTATCCTGTAATTAAAAAATTAATGGGTAGTCTGCAGGATATCAAAGAGAACAAGTATAACCTGCTAACAAGTCTTAAATTGTCAGCTGATTATGAATAACTGTAAACTTAAAATTCATGTCTGAAGTAGCTCAAGATAATCAAGGAAAGAAAAAAGGAAAAACGAAGAAGATGTCAACAAGGGTCGACTTTACCCCTATGGTTGACCTTGGTTTTTTGCTGATTACATTCTTCATGCTGGCAACAACGCTAAGTAAGCCTCAGACCATGGAGATTGCTATGCCTTCCAAAGATAAGATAAGTGATGATGATCAAACCAAGATCAAGGCTTCGAGAGCCGTCACTATAATTCTGGGTAAGGAAAACAAGGTTTTTTACTATGAAGGTACTCGTGAAAATAATGTCGATCCTGTTCTGAATCAAACAGATTTCTCCCCGAAGGGGATGCGTCAGTTTCTGATTAAGAAGAATTATGATATTATGGTCAAAGTTCGGGAACTTAAGGCGAAAAAAGTTTCTCAGAAGCTTTCTGATAAAGATTTTGAGAAACAACGAGATGAGATTATTGCGGATAAAAAGGCACCGATCATTCTGATTAAAGGGACCTTGGATAGTTCATACAAAAATCTTATCGATGCGCTGGACGAGATGGCCATTTGTAATATAGGGCGTTATGCGATTGTGGATATCACACCTTTTGATCTGGATCTGCTGTCGAAAAAATTATGAATCTCATAATTTCGGAGGCAGCCTCTTTGATAAAGGTGTAAATGTACGAGGCAAATATCTCATATTTTATCTGACCTCAATTTAAAATTATTTACGGATGAAAATTGTATCCTAATGGCAGCAAAAAATGATATTTTTTCGAACGAATGGTGCGAACTGGTTTTTGAGGCCAAAAACCATGAGTATGGAGCTTTTGAACTGAGAAAGAATTCTTCAAAAAGACATTTCAGAGCTTTACTCATTGCCAGCGTGTTTTTTGTTCTGTTTGTTTCAGCACCAAGTTTAATCAAACAAATTTTTCCCAAGAATGTGGAGAAGGATGTTACCGTCAGGGTGCTTTCTAAGATTGAATTAGATAAGCCCAAGGAGAATATCCTGAAGGAAATTCCGCCACCACCTCCTCCAATGCGTAACACCATCAAGTTTACACCGCCGGTGATTAAACCTGATGAACAGGTTCAGGAGGAGGAACAACCTAAATTGCAGAAGGAAGTTATTGAAACCAAAGCTGCCATCAGTAATGTCGCCTTTGATAAAGGGACCGATGATGTGGCTGCTCCGGTAGCTACCCAGAAAATTACTGAAGAGGTTGAACAACCTTTTGTTATTGTGGAGCAGATGCCTCAGTTCCCCGGTGGTGAAAAAGAGATGATGAAGTTCATCCATAACAACCTCAGATATCCTTCTCTGGCAGCAGAAAATGGTATTCAGGGGACAGTAATCGTTAATTTCGTTGTCGATCACGATGGAAAAATCACCCGTATAAAGGTGGTTCGCGGTATTGGCGGCGGTTGCGACGAAGAAGCCATGCGGGTTCTGAGTAAAATGCCAGCCTGGAGCCCCGGCAGACAGGGTGGTAAACCTGTATTGGTCAGTTATACAGTTCCTATTAAATATGTATTGCAATAGGAACTCTCTGAAATGGTAAGAAGGAAATCCGTTTTTCTTATATTTAAGTTTTTAATGGCCTTTGTCTATATTTCACTGGGAGTAGTAATCTTGTCAACTAACATGTTTCTGCTCCCGGTGAAAAATTCTGTAAGAATCTCATTTGGTATCCTTTTGGTACTCTATGGTTCTTTCAGAATTTATACGTTAGTGTTTAATACCAAAAGTGATGAAACCAATTAGGCTCTTATTGTTTTTTGTCCTTATCCTCGGCGGTTGTACATTCTTTAAAGGTGACCCCTACCGAAATACCCCGACCACAGGAAGGGCAACAATAAGTACCGATGAGACATTCAAACCGATCATTGAACAGGAATTAGATATTTTTAAGTCCATTTATGGGTATACCGAATTCAATGCAAGATATGTCCCTGAAAATGAAGCTTTTAATCAGCTTCTTAATGGGGATGTTCAGTTGATAGTGGCCTCCCGGCCGCTGAGTAAATTAGAGATAGCTTTCCTGAACCAAAAAAAAATCTTCCCCCGCCAAACAAAAATTGCCACTGATGCCATTGCTTTAATTGTCTCCCCTAAAAGCAAGGACAGTATCATCTCGGTAAATCAGATCAAAGATCTGTTAACCGGTAAAATTGAGAATTGGAATCAAATAACGCCAGGATCAAAAAGTGGCAAAATAAAGGCCGTTTTCGATAATGATAAATCGAGTATCATCAACTATCTGGTCGATTCAATTTGCGGTGGACGATTGGTTAAAACCAACGTGTTCGCGCTCGAATTTAATCGCGATGTCATTGAATACACTAGTACCCATCCTGGTGTACTTGGATTTATTGGTGCAAGCTGGATAACCAATGTGAGTGATTCACTACACCTATCGTTCCACAAAAAAATTAAAGTCTTGTCCGTAAGTGATAATGCTCGTCCGGATGAAAGCAATAGCTATAAACCTTACCAGGCTTATATGGTCGACAAGGTTTATCCTTTGACCAGGGATATTTACATTATTAATGCGGAACCCCGCAATGGATTAGTCACCGGTTTCTCTGCATTTGTTGCAAGTGACAAGGGGCAAAGGATAATTTTTAAATCCGGAGTTCTTCCTGCTATCGCCCCAACCAGGGTGGTCAATATCCGGAAGGATTTTTAGCATTCTTTAAAATTTCTAATATCTAATATACAACATTGTAAAAATGAAACGTAGTTTATTCTCTCTTCTCGGACTTCTTTTCTTGGTGGTTGGCGGTTTTGCACAGCAAATCTCAAATCAGGGTTTATTTTATCTTGACGACCTTCAGTATCATCAGGCGCGCGGTTACTTCCTTAAACAACTGAAAACTTCTCCCGATGATGTGAGAACACTCTGTTCGTTGGGTGATACTTACCTCTATCTACAGAATCCGGATAGTGCCAAACTGTTGTATCAGAAGGGTGCGACAATCGATCCTAAATCACCGTTTCCTTTGATCGGATTAGGTAAGATCGCCCTTTTTAAGGGCGATCATACCACCCAGCTTGATCTTTTTGAAAAAGCCAGAAGATTGGATAAAAAGAATCCTGAAGTTTATTATGAAATTACCCAGGGTTGTTTTCAGTTTGCCAAGAAGGATACAGCAACCGGTAGCAAATATTTGGCTCAAGGGATTGAACTCAATTCAAAATTTGCCCCCTTCCATATTGCATACGGCGATTATGAATCGATGCGCCATCGGTATGGAGCTGCTTCAAATGCTTATGACAGAGCGATCTATTTTGATCCCAATTGCGCAATTGCCTATCGCAGACTCGGGATTATACATACCCTTGCCCGCGCTTATCGCGAAGCATTAAATGCATTGGCAAAATGCATTGAAATTAACAGCGATCAGATTATGGTTTATAAAAACATGGGTGATTTGTATTATTCTCTTGGAAGATACCCTGAAGCTGAAAAAAATTATCAGATCTATCTAAGCAGGGCAGAGATTACCTTCGATGACAAGGAACGATTTGCGATCATCCTTTTCTTTAATAAAAAATACGCTGAATCTGCCAAACTTCTTGAGGAGGTGATGAAACAGAATTCAGATGAATCTGTATTGCTGCGAATCAGAGGTTATATCGCCTATGAGACGGGCGACTATGCAAAAGGGGTCGAGTATTTGTCTAAATTCTTTAAACTTCACGATCCGGAAAAGAATATAACTTCTGACTTTGTCTATTATGGTCGCTTATTGCAAAAAGTGGGCAAAGACACTATGGCAATCAATAATTACAATAAAGCGTTGGTACTTGATTCAACAAAAACAGAGATTTATGAAGACCTTGCAAAACTCTATACCACCAATAAGATGCACTTTGAGGCTGCCAGGGTCTATAAAAAAATGATTGCCAATGGGGCCGATAAAGTGAATACCTATTATTTAATCGGAAAAGAGTATTACTATCAGAGTGAAGTATTTAATGCCCGTTACGACTCTTTAATGCGTCTGCAGGAAACTAATATGATCCCATTTACCGACAGTACAAGTGTTAAAGCGGCAAAAATTTCATGTTTGCAAAAGGCTGATAGTGCGTTTACCTTGGTTTCAGTGCTTAATCCTCAATATGCCGGTGGCTTTTGGTGGAAAGGACGGATGCAGTCCAGGCTTGATCCCGATGTTTTGACAACTGTGGGAAAAGAGGCTTATGAAAAGGCGCTTGCAATTTTTGAGGCAGGTGATCCGGTAAAAAATCGAAAAGCAATAATTGAATGCTATAAATATCTTGGCTCCTATTATTTCCTGAGCAGCGAAAGAATTGTTAAAACAGATAAGAAAGAATCGGAAGTTTTAAAACAGACTTCCATTGATTTTTGGCGCAAAATCCTTTTACTTGACCCAACCGATGCTCAGGCTTTGGATGTATTCAAGAAACTAAAGATCCCGCTGCCTGTGGCAAACTAAATTAACCACTTCATGAAATGGGCTATTCTGATTAAATACTTAATCGGAGTAGCCCATTTCCTTTTTTGGAGAAAATAGAAAAAGGGCTGATTTTCTTTTGAAAATCAGCCCTTTAAAATTATTTACATTCTTTTGATGTGGTGCCACCTGGAATTGAACCAGGGACACACGGATTTTCAGTCCGTTGCTCTACCAACTGAGCTATGGCACCTTGTTTTTGAATGCGTGGCAAAAGTAATTAAATTTTCAATACTTTTGCAACTTGTTCAAAACAAATTATGGAATATTTTTTAAACCAGTTACCCAATGGAATCAGGGTGGTCCACCAATATGTCGATTCACCTGTGGCCCACTGCGGAATAATCATAAACGCCGGCTCCCGCGATGAAGCTGTGCCGGAACAAGGTCTTGCCCATTTTATTGAACATACGATCTTCAAAGGTACCCGAAAAAGAAAGTCATTTCATATTTTAAGCAGGCTCGAAGATGTCGGCGGAGAACTTAATGCCTATACCACCAAGGAGGAAACGGCCATTCATGCCTCCTTTCTGGCCGAATATTATGACCGTACGATGGAGCTTTTCAGCGATATCCTGATTAACAGTACGTTCCCGGATCAGGAACTCAAAAAGGAGAAAGATGTTATCATCGACGAAATAAATTCATATAACGATTCACCTGCGGAGTTGATTTTTGATGAATTTGAAGAGTTGATTTTTGAAGGGCATCCTATTGGACGGAATATATTAGGTACACCCGAGAATGTCCGGGGTTTTACTCGTGAGGATATCGAGCGATTTATGGCCAGAAATTACAACACCGATCAGATCGTGATTTGTTCGGTTGGAAATATTAGCGGAAAGCGGTTTTATCACCTGGCCCAACGTTACTTTAGTCACTTCCCGGGAAACGAGCGCGCTTTTTCCCGCCCGAAGTTTGTGAGCAATACCGCTAAAACCAAATCGGTTGAAAAGGAGACATTTCAGTCTCATTGCCTGATCGGGGGTCTTGCCTATGATGTGTTTCATACGGATCGGATCGGATTGGTTCTTCTCAACACTGTACTGGGTGGTCAATCGGGGAACTCAAGGCTTAATCTGGCCCTGCGTGAACGAAACGGAATCGCCTATAACCTGGAGTCCTCCTATACCGCATATTCAGATACGGGAACCATAACCATCTATTTTGGAACCGATCAGGTAAATCTTGATAAAGCAATATCGCTGATTAAACGTGAGATCATAATACTTCAGAATAAATTACTCGGCGATATTCAGATTAGCAAGGCGAAGAAACAGCTGGTTGGACAATTGGCTATGTCGCAGGAGAATCATGAAGATTTGATGCTTACTCTGGGTAAAAGCTTCCTGACCTACAATAAAATGGACGGACTTGATGTCATCTATAAAAAGATTGATGCGATAACTCCCACCCAGATCCGGAATATTGCCAATGAAATTCTTGATTTTGAAAAATTGTCCATGCTGATCTATAAATAGAGCGATGAAAATTGATAATGCCCTGGAACAATACGTTTTGTCGCATATTGTTGAAGAAAGTCCGTTGATGAAACGGCTTTACCGTGAAACCCAGCTTCGCATGGTTAACGGGCGGATGTGTTCGGGCCATATTCAGGGATCTCTTCTGACCTTAATCAGTAAGCTAATTTGTCCATCACGGATTCTGGAAATCGGAACCTATACGGGCTACTCCGCCTTATGCCTGGCAAACGGGTTGTCAGATCACGGAGTTATTCATACCATTGAGATTAATGATGAGCTGGAGAGGCTGGCATCCACCTTTTTCGAAGAATCGGGAATGCGGGATCGGATCATCCAGCATATCGGCGACGCCGATGTGGTGGTTCCGACCCTGGAGGATCGCTTTGATCTGGTTTTTATCGATGCCGATAAACGGAAGTATCTGGCCCATTACAACCTTGTATTTCCCAAAGTGACCATTGGTGGAGTTATTATGGCAGACAACACGCTATGGGCCGGCAAGGTGGTCCAGAAAGTGGCAAGGGCTGATGAGCAAACCCAGAGGATATTGGAATTTAATGATTTTGTCCGCAATGATCCCCGCGTTGAAACCTATATGATTCCGGTACGGGATGGAATCACCCTCCTCCGGAAAATTTCGGATTAGCTAAAATCTGGTAAATAAGTGCCCGTGTGACTGTTCAAATTCTGGATAGTCACCCGGCCACTACTATGCAAAGGCAAGAATCTTTTGATTTGAATTATATAGCACCAGCCAGTTGTCAACCAACTTACCTCTCTTCCAAATTTAATATGATCTAACCATAATTTGCAGTTTATTTCGTATCTTTCATTGGGTTAAATTTATACTGCCATGAAAGAGGAATTTCTCCATTTTATCTGGGAAAATAAATTATTTCATGCTGATTCCCTCCGGACTGAGGAGGGTGAGCAGCTCCGGATTGTAAATCCCGGACGTCATAACCCCCATGCTGGCCCCGATTTCTTTGATGCCCGGATTCAGATTGGAAACACACTCTGGGCCGGAAATATCGAAATCCATCCCAGAGCGTCAGAGTGGAACAGGCATGGTCATCAAACAGATCCTGCCTACCGGAATACGATCCTTCATGTGGTTGCAACATCCGACATGGAGGTCTTCAATGATTTGGGCTCCAAAATTCCGGCGTTAGTTATAAAATGGCCGGAGTGGATCACCCGGAATTATGAAATGCTGGTCAGAAGTCATGATTGGATCGCTTGTGCCTCTTTTTTGTATCAGGTGGATCCTTTCAGGATCAAATTTTTTCTGAACGGCATCGTTATTGAGCGGTTAACCCAAAAGATCGATGTGATCGGCAAGCTCTTATCCGAAACCAGGGAGGATTGGGGAGAAACCTTTTATTGTATGCTTGCCCGAAGCTTTGGCCTGCGGGAAAATGCCCTCCCATTTGAAATGCTGGCCCGATCGCTGCCTCAGTCGGTTTTGGCGCATCACCACGATTCCCTCTTCCAGATTGAAGCGCTCCTTTTCGGACAGGCGGGTTTGCTTGGAGATGAGCTCTTCGGGGATGATTATTACCTCGACCTTCGAAAAGAACATCGTTTCCTGGCCATGAAGTACGGTTTAAAACCGATAGCTGGCCATCTGTGGAAGTTTATGCGGATGCATCCCGGTAATTTTCCAACGATACGGATTGCTCAGTTTGCCGCACTTATTCACCATTCGCGGGGATTATTTAGTATAATCACTGAGGCAACTAATCTCAATGAAATCAGACAGTTGTTCTCGCTAACGGCTTCTGAATACTGGAATACTCACTACAGTTTTAACAAGCATTCAATAACCCGACCCAAGATATTTGGTGATCAGATTTTCAGATTGGTGGTAATCAATGTTGTTGTTCCGTTCTATTTTTTGTTTGGAGATAATCAAAATAAACTAACTTTGAAAGACAGAGCGCTGGAGATACTTGAACAGCTCCCGGCAGAAAATAATCGTTTAATTGAAAGATGGGCCAAAGCCGGGATCTCGGCAGAAAATGCGCTCGAATCCCAGGCCTTGCTTCAACTGCAGCATAACTATTGTGAACCGAAAAGATGTCTCGGCTGCACCATCGGTCATAAAATAATCGTACATGAACCTATTTGAACAGCAAACCTTGAGAACTTTCAGAATTGCCTTTATATTAGTCTCAGCCGTGTTTGTTACCGGATTAGTCGGGTTTCATTTTATCGAAGGATATGGATTTATCGATTCATTTTATATGACCGTTCTTTCCGTTTCAACCGTTGGATTCGAGGTGGTCCGGCCCCTTTCTCCCCAGGGAAAGCTGTTTGTCTCATTTTTAATTATCTTTAGTCTTGGAAGTTTTGCCTTTGTCGGGTCGAGTATTGTCCGGTTTTTTTTGGATGGCGAATTTGTTAACAAACTAAAAACCAGTAGAGTGAGTAAGAGGATAGAAAAACTGACTGATCACGTAATTATTTGCGGTTATGGCCGAAACGGGGAGCAGGCGGCACTGGAATTATTGGATCATAATCATCCGTTTGTGATTATTGAGCGGCGCGAGAATGTTATTTCTCGCATTCAGGAGGATCCGAACCTCCTCTTTATTCAGGGGGATGCCACCAATGAAGAGGTTCTTCGCATCGCCGGGATCGACCGGGCCCGGGCCTTGATTGCCACCACCCCCAACGATGCAGATAATATGTTTGTGGTAATGACGGCCCGCAGCATGAATAATAAACTGACCATCATAAGTCGCGCCTCTGAAATTGGTTCAGACACCAAATTAAAGAGGGCAGGAGCCACCAATGTGATTATGCCTGAAAGAATGGGGGGGCAACGGATGGCCAGGCTGGTTACCCAGCCCGATGTCGTAGAATTTATGGAGTATATTTTATTGCAGCGCAACCGCGATGTAAGCATTCATGAAGTACATTGCCGAAAAATGAGTGCTGTTTTCCATGGCAAAACAATCGGCGACTTAAGCCTGGGCAAAATTACCGGCACCACCATCATCGGATTAAAAAACCAGGAGGGGAAATATATCTTTAATCCCGGGATCGATTATATTCTTAAAGTTCAGGACCAGCTTTTTGTGCTCGGATCACCTGAACAGGTTCGAAATCTGAACAACTATCTGGAAGGTAAAATCTAATTGCTGAAAAACAGTAAGATAATCAATTGTTTTTACAAATATTGGTTTTAATTCAGACCGACTACTTTAACCTGAGCAAAAAACGAAGACCATGAAAAACGAGACTAAGCTTTTACGGGAGAAAATACGGGAGCTTGAAAAGGAAAATACAATACTAAAGGAACAGAAGATTGAAATTACTGAGGCCAAAGAGTTGTATTTGAAGATATTTGAAGAATTTCCGGCTTTGATATGGCGTTCACGTTTAGATAAATTATGTGACTATTTCAATAAAACGTGGCTTGAATTCACCGGCAGAACCATGGAACAGGAATTTGGAAATGGCTGGGCTGAGGGTGTTCATCCCGACGATTTTAATGCGTGCCTGCAAACCTATGTTAATGCTTTTGATGAGCGACGTTCGTTTTTAATGGAATATCGCATGAAAAACAAATTGGGCGAATATCGCTGGATACGCGATTTTGGACGTCCATTTTACGATCTGGATAATACCTTTCTGGGATATATTGGGTCGTGTTATGATATCACCGAAAATAAAAATAACGAAAATAAACTCATCGAATTAAACGCTGCAAAGGATAAATTCTTCTCCGTAATTGCTCACGACCTGAGAGCACCGCTAAGTTCAATTATTGGCTTCAGTGAACATCTCATGGCAGTGGTTAAAGCACGGGATTATGAACAGACCGGGAAGATGGCAGATATTATAATGCAATCCTCCGCCAGAGCAATGGATTTACTCATGAACCTCATGGAATGGGCCCAATTGCAATCGGGAAGAATGGAATTCAATCCTGAGTGTATTGAAATGAACCCGATCATCAATGAAGCCGTACTTTTATTAAGTGGAAATGCAACACAAAAGTCGATTACTATTTCAAATACACTATCACCGGAGATCAGGGTGAATGCTGACCGCGCGATGGTAAGCACCGTTCTGCGAAATTTAATTTCAAATGGTATAAAATTCACACAGCCCGGAGGAACAATTACCATAAAATCGGCAGTTAAACAACAGGAATTAATCGTTTCGGTAACCGATACATGGGTCGGAATCTCAAAAAAAAGAATTGATAAACTATTTGAAATTAATGAAAGTTATTCAACTTCAGGCACGCAAAATGAAAAAGGGACAGGATTGGGCTTGATCCTGTGCAGGGAATTTATTGAAAAAAACAACGGAAAAATCTGGGTAGAGAGTAAATCGGAAAGAGGGTCAACCTTTTACTTTTCATTGCCGCTGGTTTGATAAAATAGTGAATTAAATCTGCCACAGCATTAAATAGTTAAAGATAATAGTGTACCTTTGTGGCGGATTTTTTTAATTAATGTTGATCCGTTGTTATCGAACCCGAATACTGCGGCGCAATGATTGTATCATTTTAAATAATAAAGAAATGTATTTAACTACTGAGAAAAAACAGGAGATTTTTGAAAAGTATGGTGTTACTGCAACAAACACCGGTTCTGCAGAAGGACAGATTGCCCTTTTTTCCTTCCGGATCAGTCATTTGACAGAACATCTGAAAGTAAATAAAAAGGACTATGGAACACAACGTGCACTAATCGGATTAGTTGGGAAACGCCGTTCATTGCTCGATTACCTGAAAAGAAAGCACATTGACCGTTACCGTGCAATTATCAAGGATCTCAATCTTCGTAAATAAGGAACTACCTAAAAAGGCAATTTTCGGATTGCCTTTTTTTTAACTATTTAAAAGCCCCACCCATTTATTTTTAATATTCATAAAATTATTTTTTAAATTATGTACAAAGCTGTTAATAAGACAATTGATCTTGGCGATGGACGTACGATTAACATCGAAACGGGAAAACTGGCCAAACAGGCCGACGGATCGGTGGTCGTTAAAATGGGTGATACCATGTTGCTTGCGACAGTGGTTTCGGCAACTGAAGCTGCAGAAAACGTCGATTTTATGCCTCTTTCTGTTGATTACCGCGAGAAATACTCGGCTGCCGGAAGGTTCCCCGGGGGATTTCTGAAAAGAGAAAGCCGTCCGTCAGACGATGAAATTCTGACTGCCCGTTTGGTGGATCGTGTTTTGCGTCCGCTGTTCCCGGATAATTACCATGCCGAAACGGTGGTAATGATCGCCCTGATATCGTCGGGGAAAAACGAAATGCCTGACTCACTTGCAGGACTTGCCGCCTCAGCTGCACTTGCTGTGTCGGATGTTCCGTTCAATGGCCCGATTTCGGAAGTTCGCGTTGGCCGTATCGATGGGAAGTTTGTGATTAACCCTTCTGCGGAACAGTTAGCTGCTGCCGATATTGATATTATGGTTGGAGCATCCTTCGACAATATTATGATGGTTGAAGGGGAGATGGATGAAGTCTCTGAAGATGAAATGCTTGATGCCATTAAATTTGCGCACGAAAACATTAAAATTCATTGCCGGATACAGGAAGAACTGGCGGCAGAACTTGGTGTTAAAAAACGTGAGTATTGCCACGAACAGAACGATGAAACTTTAAGGGAGCTGATCTGGAAAGAGACTTACCAGAAAGCTTACGATACTGCCCGCTCATTGATTAACGATAAACACTTGCGTGTTAGTTCATTTGCCAAAATCAAGGAAGATTTTACAGCCTCCTACAGCGAAGGGAAAGAATCCTCCGAGATAAACAAGGGATTAATTTCCAGGTATTATCACGATGTTGAGAAAGAAGCAATGCGCCGGATGATTCTGGATGACGGCGTCCGTTTGGATGGCCGTTCCACCACACAAATCAGGCCTATCTGGGGCGAAGTATCCTATCTCCCCGGATCACATGGTTCCGCCATCTTTACCCGCGGAGAGACACAATCATTGACAAGTGTTACCCTGGGAACAAAAATGGATGAAAAAATTATTGACAATGTGACTTTTAAAGGTAGAGAACGCTTTTTGTTGCATTACAATTTCCCATCATTCAGTACCGGTGAAGCAAAAGTACCACGTGGTCTCTCACGCCGCGAAATCGGCCATGGCAACCTGGCACATCGCGGATTGAAACGGATGATACCTGATGGATTTCCTTATATTATTCGCGTAGTTTCTGATATTCTGGAATCAAATGGTTCATCCTCGATGGCGACCGTTTGCGCCGGAACAATGGCTATGCTTGATGCAGGGATTCAAATGAAAAGAGCTGTTTCGGGAATTGCCATGGGATTAATTACCGATAAGGGCTCCGATAAATTTGCTGTCCTCTCCGATATTCTTGGCGACGAGGATCATTTGGGAGATATGGACTTCAAGGTTACCGGAACCACCAAGGGGATAACGGCCACTCAAATGGACATTAAGGTGGATGGTCTGTCCTATGAGGTAATGGCAAAAGCCCTGCAGCAGGCCAAAGAGGGAAGAGCCCATATTTTAGGTAAAATACTCGAGGTGATCAGCGTTCCGCGCGAGGATTACAAACCAAATGTACCAAGAATTGTCACAATGATGATTCCTAAGGACATGATCGGACCCGTTATCGGACCTGGTGGAAAAATCATTCAGCAGATTCAGGCTGATACAAAAGCCACAATTTCAATCGAAGAAATTGAAGATCAAGGCCGTATTGAGATCAGCGCTCCTGACAAAGATGCCATTGACGCAGCCATCGCACGGATTCGTGCCATTGTCGCACTTCCTGAAGTTGGTGAAATCTACAAAGGAAAGGTGAAATCGATCGTTCAGTTCGGAGCGTTTATCGAGATTATGCCTGGTAAGGAAGGTCTGTTGCACGTATCGGAGATCGACTGGAAACGGATCGAAAATCCGGAAAGTGTGCTAAAAGTTGGTGATATTATAGAGGTTAAACTGCTCGAAGTGGATCAGCGTTCAGGAAAATTAAAACTCTCCCGCAAGGCTTTACTTCCCAAGCCCGAAGGGCATAGCGAGGGTGAAAGAACCGATCGCGGACCCCGCCCCGAAAGGAGCGAGGGGAGAGATCCAGGACACAGTCATTCGCTTAAGAAACCAAATCAGTAAAAACTCAGCATATAAGTGCCCGGATCATCCGGGCACTTTGCTTTTATACCCTTTGGGGAGAGCCCTTTTAGTACAGCAATAAAGCTTTATTTCCGGCAACATAAAAAATGATCACCCGGGCCTTCTGAAAATCAAATTTTTGTCAGATTTGGTAATTTAGGCCCGATTAATAGTTAATTTTTAATGTAAAATTGCTCAAAATAGTTTTTCTATAACGCTAAAAGAATGTATTTTTGCCGGTAAGGCAATAAAAACTAACAATTCATTCATCAATCAATTATTGTAATGAGAAATTTTAAATTAAGTTATTTGGTTTTATTCATTTTTAGCACTACCCTCATATTGAGTTGTGCTTCTCTGAAAAAAATGAAAAGGGATGCTGGAAAAGTGAGCTATTCTGTTGTTCCTGAAACTCTTGAAGCTCATGCTGGCAAGGTGGACGTTGCATTGCAAGGTCGTATTCCTTCAAAATATTTCATTAAAAAGGCAACTATTGTGGCCACTCCTGTTCTGAAAACTCCGGAAGGGGAGAAATCTTTTGAGCCTTATATCCTCCAGGGGGAAAAAGTTAAGGCGAATAATAAGGTGATTAAATATGCCGAAGGTGGTAGCGTCACTTACAAAGGGACTTTGCCTTTTGAATATGCTATGCGCAAATCGGAACTTTTTCTGAAAATACACGCCACTAAAGGTGCAAAATCACTCGATTTCGAGCCTGTTAAACTGGCAAATGGAGTTATTGCTACCAGCACTCTTGTAGACAATTCTCCAATCTCTGTTCTTGGTTTTCAAAAGGGGAAAAATACTACCGGGATATATGATCCATCCATCGATAAATATCAGCGCGTTGTCCCTGATAAATACGTGGCAGACCTTATCTACCTGATTAATAGCTCTGAAGTTCGTGGCAAGGAGATGACAAAAGAGGAAATCCAACATTTAAGTCATTATATCAAGGAAGCTTACAAAGCTGAACGGAAAGAACTTAAAGGAGTTGAAATTTCAGCCTATGCTTCACCGGACGGAAAGTTGGATTTTAACACCCAGCTTTCTCAGAAACGCCAGGGTACCTCTTCAAAGGTAATTGAAAAAGACTTATCCAAAAATCAGGTTAAAACAGAACTGAAGACCAAATATACCCCTGAAGACTGGGACGGATTCAAGGAACTTATGGAAAAATCGACGATTCAGGATAAAGAACTTATTCTGCGCGTTCTTTCTATGTATTCTGATCCTGAGGTTCGTGAACGGGAGATTAAAAATCTTTCCGCTTCATTTACTGCTGTTGCCAGCGATATCCTTCCAAAACTTCGCCGTGCCAAAATTACAGCTTCTGTAAATTTGATTGGACGTACCGATGATGAAATCAGCACACTGGCTATTAGTGATCCTTCTAAACTGAATCAGGCTGAATTGTTATATGCCGCTACCCTGACTACAAATCCTCAGGTTCAAAAGACGATCTTCACCAATTTCACAAAAGTCTATTCTGACGACTGGCGCGGTTACAATAACCTTGGTAGTGTTGTTCTTGGCCTTGGTGATGTTGACGGTGCTGCCGGAAATTTTGAGAAGGCTGACCGATTGGATCCTAGAAATCCGATCATTCAGAATAACCTGGGCTGCATTGAACTGAAGAAGAAAAACCTGGCTAAAGCTGAAGAACTCTTCGGAGCTGCAACCGGCGCAGGTAATGTGGTTCATGACAACCTTGGTATAGTTAAAATTATGCAGGGACAATACGAAACTGCCGTAAAATATTTCTCTGACGATTCTCAGAATGTTGCCAATCACGCGTTAGCTCAGTTGCTGAATAATGACAATAACGGCGCATTGCGTACCTTGAATGGCGCAGCTGTTGAATCCGGACGTATTGCTTACCTGAAGGCTATTATTGCCGCCCGTACTGCAAAATCAAGCATGCTTTTTGAAAACCTTGGGAACGCTGTTAAAAAAGACACTGCCTACAAGGATTTAGCTAAAACAGATCTCGAATTTGCAAAATATTTCGAGGACCAGAACTTCAAGTTGATTCTTCAATAAGAAGTTAATAAATAGATAATTTAAAAGGGAGCTTAATCGGCTCCCTTTTTTTGTGATTTTGAATTTATGTTTAATTAATATAATTTTGTAGTAGTGTCAGAAAATGGGGGCTGTTTTTTTCTTTTATGAAAGGATAAATTATGACAGAATATAAAGACCAACTTGATTCGCTTATTGAAAAGCTCGATGAGCTGAAAAAGAAGAACGATAACTTGTCGGAAGAGATCCGGGAACTGGATGATGAGATTACCCGGTTCAAAATGATCCGGGGCGATGAGGATTGGGTTACGGAGGAATTTAACCCCGAGGATCACCCGGAAACCTTTACCGTTGAAACGGATTCCGGTCGGGCAGCCAATCCATCTTTTAGAGCGTTTGACCCTCAAATCACTGAAGCACAGCCAGACTTTAGACCTGCCCCTCCTGTCAGCTATCCCCAAATTAAATCCGATCTGGAAAAATTTATCGGTGAAAATCTCATTAATAAAATAGGTATTGCAATTACAGTAATCGGTGTGGCTATCGGGGCTAAGTATTCGATAGATCATGACCTGATCAGCCCGTTGACCAGAATCATTCTGGGCTATCTTGTGGGTCTGGGATTATTGGGAATTGGGATCAGATTGAGCAAAAATTATCAAAATTACAGCGCAGTATTGGTTAGCGGGGCAATTGCAATCCTATATTTTATAACCTATTTTGCCTATAGCCTATACAGACTGATGCCGCAATCAATCGCTTTTCTTCTGATGGTTGCCTTTACAGCCTATGCCGTATTTACCGCCATCCAATTTAACCGTCAGGTAATTGCTCATATTGGAATGGTTGGCGCCTATGCCGTTCCTTTTTTGTTGGGCGACAAGTCTGGAAATATAATTATTCTCTTTAGTTATATTGTTATAATTAATATTGGTATACTTATTATATCTGTTGGAAAATACTGGAAATCGGTTTATTATACTTCATTTGGACTCTCCTGGCTCATCTATTATTCATGGTACTCACAAAAGTTTCAACCCGGTGAGGATTTGGGTCTTGCCCTGATTTTCTTGTCTGTTTTCTTTGCCGTTTTTTACGCTGTTTTTCTTGCCTACAAGCTGCATGCAAAAGAGCAGTTCAAAGTGACCGATGTTTTTTTGTTGCTTGCAAACTCCTTTATTTTTTACGGAATAGGTTATTCAATTTTAAAAAACAATGAATCAGGAGATCAGCTGCTGGGGTTGTTTACCTTGCTCAATGCGATGATTCATTTCGGTGTAGGCATGACTATTAATCGCCAGAAACCTGTGGACAAAAACCTGTTTTACCTGATTGCCGGTCTGTTTATGGTTTTTGTAACCATCGCCATTCCTGTCCAATTGAACGGAAGCTGGGTTACCCTGTTTTGGGCAGGTGAAGCTGCCGTATTATTTTGGATTGGCAGAAAGAAGGGTATTCAGTTTTATGAATTCATCGGCTTTGCTTTGATTCTTTTAACCCTGTTTAGTATCGTCCAGGACTGGACTACAGCTTATCATTCCTATACGGCGGGAATACCCGAGTCCAGAATATTTCCCCTGTTCAATATCAATTTTCTCACGTCCCTGATCGTTATGGTTTCTTTTGGATTCATCAATATTTTGAATTTTGATCAGAAATATCCAGAGTCAATCACCTCAATAGAGGAGTTTAAAAGCATTATCTCTGTTTTGATTCCGGCTTCGCTATTAATTGTGATCTATTATTCCTTTAGAATTGAGATTGCTACCTATTGGAATCAGCTGTATATCGATTCGGTTAAGATCGTAGGACACGTGAAGGATCTCTCCCCGGGGAGCTGCCAGGATGAAGATTTACTGAAATTTCAATCGGTCTGGATAATTAATTATTCATTATTCCTGAGCTCAGTGATCACTTTTGTGAATGTCAAAAAACTCAGAAGCGCCGAATTGGGAATAGCGACCCTAGTGTTCAGCACCCTGTTTATCGTGATCTTTTTAGGAAAGGGGTTAGCAGATCTGAGTTATCTCAGAGAGAGTTACATCAGTCAGTCCCTATCGGAGTATTATCATAGAACCGGTTTTAATATCGGAATACGCTATATTTCATATTCATTTGTGGCTCTGACCCTGTCTTCGGTTTATACCTGTTTAAAAGAGGGTTTAGCCCGGCGAACTGCTGACGGATTGAAAATAGGTTTCGATTTAGTATTGCATATTACCGTGTTATGGATTATCAGCAGCGAACTGAATACATGGATGGAACTTCTGGATTGCATGCATTCTTCCAAACTTGGACTGACGATCCTTTGGGGCTTATATTCCCTCTCTTTGATTGTCCTGGGTATCTGGAAGAAGAAGAAGCACATCAGGATAGGTGCATTTGTACTTTTCGGTATAACACTGTACAAACTCTTCTTCTTCGATATGAAGGATATGGACACTATTTCCAAAACAATCGTTTTTCTGTCGCTTGGGGTTTTGCTTCTGGTTATTTCATTCCTGTATAATAAGTACAAACACCTTATTTCGGATTAATCGGGACCTGGAATAATCAATGCAAACAGAAGCTTTCTGAATTTTCGCGGAGGATATCCTCTGTTTTTTAATGTGAAATTGGCAAATTATCCGGTTATCCCATTTATTTCTCTATCGTTATTCGTGCATCAACGGCAATAATCCGATTGCCTGTTCCCAATAAAGGGTTGATATCCATCTCTTTAATTTCGGTAGCATACCTTAGCATTGACGAAAGCCGGACAATAATCTCTGCGAATTTCTCCCGGTTAACCCCTGGCTTGCCTCTGAACCCTTTAATCATCGGGTAAGCTTTCAGGTTGCGGATCATTGAAATAGCTTCGTCGAACGTAAGCGGGGCAAGTCCTGAGGTAACATCCTTAAGCACCTCTACGAAGATCCCCCCAATTCCGCAAAGAATGACATGACCGAACCTGGGCTCATATTTTGCCCCCAAAAACAGTTCAGTTCCTTCGGCCTCCTCGGCAATAAGAACTGCGCTTGTTTCAGGAATATTCATCATGCGCCTGAATTCCAGTCGGATGGTCTCATCAGACCGGATATTTAAAGATACCCCCCCGACATCTGTTTTATGGATCGGACCCACCACCTTCATCACTACCGGAAACCCAATTTCATGCGCCGCGGCAAGGGTCTTTTCAACGGTATTGCAGACCAGTTCCTTTACAAAAGGGATAGAGGCGGCGCTGAACAACTCATGGATTTTTTCAGGAGGTAATTGTCCCGATTCGCAGCTTTCAATAATTTGTCTTATCCGGGGGACATCCACACCTTCAAGTAGTATGTGCTCATCGGATGGGGCAGGAGTGCGGTAAACCCGCGTCAGCGCCCTGCCAAGAAGCACCTCATCAGGAAAGTTGATGTTTCCGTGTGATAAGAAATAGGCCAGATCCTTTTTTACATTCAGGACCGACGGGAGAATCGGATAGATTGGTTTTTTGCAGCTCTTCATTTTGTGATCGAGCACTCTGTAAACATCTTTGACAGAGGTTAATCCGGGACTTCCAAAGATTACTGCCATGCCGTCGATCCCGTTAAAATCATTTTCGCAGGCATCAATAATTTCGCCCAGTTGTTCGGCAGTTCCGGTAGCCAGGAAATCGATGGGATTCTCCACGGATGATCCGGCAAACAGTCTTGATTTCAGGGATTCTCTTGCCGGGGAATCCACAAGCCGGGGAATATTCAATCCGCCTGCTTCGAGCGCATCGGTCAGCATAACAGCCGGCCCTCCGGCATGGGTGATAATGGCCATATTTTTCCCTTCAAGCTTTTTGGTCATTAAGATTCCCGCTACCGTGGTTAGCTCCTCCCTTCCGAAGCACCTCACAATTCCCGCTTTGCGGAAAAGCGCTTCAACGGCCGAATCTGAGCTGGCCATGGCTCCGGTATGGGATGAGGCGGCCCTGCTTCCCGCAGACGAACTTCCCGCTTTGATGGCCGCAAGTCTGAACCCTTTATTTACCAGTGAGCGCGCATGAAAAAGAAATTTGTCGGGATTATTTATCGATTCAATATAAAGCAATTTTACCCGCATAGCGCTCTCCTCTTCCGAATGAAGATCCCAGTATTCCAGGACCTCTTCAATGCCAATCTGCGCCGAATTTCCGACCGAGATTACCCGCGAAAAATGGACCCCCTTGGGGATTGCCGATTCAATAATAAAGACCGCAGTTGCACCCGATCCTGAAACAAAATCGCAACCGTCAGACTGCAGATGAGGAATTGGCGTTGTAAACACTCCCGCATAATTTGGGGTAAGCATTCCGATGCAATTGGGTCCGATCAGGCATCCACCGGTTTGATTTACCACTGCCGACATCCTTTCTTCGAGGTGTTTTCCATCAGGGCCCGTTTCGCTAAATCCTCCGGAGATTACGATAAATGCGCGGGTATTTTTTTTAAAGGCCAGGAATTCGATGATTTCAGGGCATTTTGTGGCGGGTATTGCCAGAATGGCTAAATCGGTTTCGGGCAGGTCCTCCAACCTGTTAAAAGTTGGCACACCCTGAATATCTGAGTTATTGGGGTTGTATACGCGCAACTCTCCTTTATATTCATGTTCCAGCAGATTTTTAAGGATTTTTCCTCCCGGTTTGGTGATATCGTTGGATGCTCCCACCACAATAATGCTTTTGGGAGCCAGTAATTGCCTGTTTAGCATGATCTTCTGACTGGTTGGTTATTTCAATCAAACATACACGAAAATCAGACAAATACAAATGAGAATTTTCATATGGTTATAGCCCAAACCGAATAGTTGTGGTTACCTGTTTCTCGTTGATTATTTTCTAATTTTGAACAATGGAAAACGGAGAACAAAAGATTTTTGTCTGGTGCAATTTTGCCGAAGGGATGGATGAGGCAATTTTGCATGGGATTGTGATTGCTTCGACCCTTGGCAAGGAACTTTGTCTTTTCCATCTGCTGGATCGGCGGCTGCATGAGAGTGTAGAAATCGCTGAAGCCCGCTTAAGGGGGACAACTTCCAAAGTGTCCTCTATTCTTTCATCGGTCAGAGTCCGGTATCTGGTTCAGGATCAGGAGATGGTTAAAAGTCTTGATGAACTCTCCGAGTTGTTTGAATGTCTGGTTCTTATCGCTCACAAAAAAGCGGTGGCCCGTCTTTTGCCTGTTTTGGAATTTGCCTCATTCCCCTTTCTGTTTGTATCGGCAAAAGCAAATCTGGATCAGATTTACAAGCAGATTGTGGTCCCGGTCGGTTATATGAAAAAGAGCAAGGACCTGGCTCTGTGGGCCAGTTATCTTGGACGTCATAATAATGCAGGGATTAACCTTTTTTTATCCGATGAAGGGTATAGCGAAGATCAAAAGACCGTCAAAAACAACCTTTTTTCCATCCAGCGGTTTTATGGCAAATTCCGGTTTCCGTTTCAGACAATCGAGAGTCATACCCCAACCTGGAAGCTTCAGAAGTCTTCACTGGGACATGCCTTGAGCCTTAAATTCGCCATGCTGATCATTGCCGGGAGTTTTAAAACCACCTTTCTGGACACCTTTCTCGGCTTGACAGAGGACAAAATAATCTCGAAATCGGAAGATTTGTCGGTGATGTGTGTGAACTCCAAACGCGACTTTTATACTTTCTGCAGTTAGATTTTTATAGCTTTCAGCGCCTCTTTTCCAAAGTTCTAAGTTTCAGTTTTCCTTGACTGCAATGTCTGGATGCCAAATTTATATTGAATATAAATAGAGGTGTTTGACCCGAATTTGGCTACAAAATTGAATAAAGAAGAAATCCGAATTATTTAAAGTGATACATTTGCGACTTCATTTCCAAGATATAAAGGTTTAATTTATTTAGAAACTAAACAATTAGTTTAATTATTATAATATGGAAAGTAGCGCACTATTAGTCTTTTTTCTGGCCGCTGTATCCCTGGTAGGATTGGCGATGCTTTTTTCCAGTTATGTCCCGCCAACATCTTCGAACGATGTGAAATTTGAGCCCTACGAGTGTGGTATTGAAACCATCGGCGATGCCTGGCTTCAGTACACGGTAGGCTATTATTTGTTTGCGATTCTGTTTCTCATTTTTGACGTGGAGACAATATTCCTGTTTCCTTGGGCAATTGTAATGAGAACTGCCGGTTTAACCGGATTCGTTGAAATCCTGATCTTCTTTGCAATTTTGGGATTAGGGTTGTTGTATGGATGGAAAAAACATGCGTTAAGATGGGAATAAATAAGAAAAGCGATTTCGGGAAAAACGATTACCCAATTGTCGCTCAATACGAAGGTGGCAGTATTATATTGGCTCAGCTGGATGCACTTGTGAACTGGTCGCGGGCCAATTCGCTCTGGCCATTGACTTTTGGCACACGGTGTTGTGCCATCGAATTTATGGCTGCAGGAGCTTCGCGGCACGATTTTGCCCGGTTTGGAGCGGAGGTTGCAAGGCCTTCACCGCGTCAGGCTGACCTGATCGTAATTTCAGGTACGATCAATTACAAAATGGCTCCGGTTCTCAAGCGGCTGTATGACCAGATGCCCGAACCCAAGTATGTGATTGCCATGGGTGCATGTGCCGTTTCGGGTGGCCCGTTTTATTACAATTCGTATGCAATCGTGAAAGGTGCCGATCATGTGATCCCTGTGGATGTTTATATCCCGGGATGTCCCCCAAGACCTGAGGCTTTTCTTTACGGACTGATGCAGCTGCAGAAGAAAATCAAGAAGACAAAGAATTTTGGGAAGGTCAAATATCTCGAGGCAAAGCCAATAATTTCTGATAAATCGCCCATTTAACTATTAGGTCAAATGACTAACGAGGAATTACAATCATACCTCACCGGGAGGTTTCCTGAGGCAGAGCTCAAACTGGGAGCTCAATATGTAGAGATGACAGTAACAGCTGAAAATCTCCATGAAACGGCCCTTCAGCTCAAAGGATCTGAAGAGACCGCTTTCGACTATGTTTTCTGCCTTACCGGAGTAGATTATGCTGAGAATATGGGTATTATCTATCATTTGGAATCGATTAAACATCGTCATTCGATGGTGCTTAAGGTGAGGACAGCTGACCGGGTAAATCCTTCAATCGATACGGTGAGTGATGTGTGGATTACCGCTAAGTATCATGAGCGCGAGGCTTATGATCTGCTTGGAATTCATTTCAACAATCATACCGATTTACGCCGCCTCTTTCTCGAGGATGGCTGGGGATTCCCCCTTCGCAAAGATTATGTGGACGAAATACGAATAGTAGAACGATAGAATTATGTCTGAAATAAGAGAGGTCATTATAAATAACGACAGGCTTGCTACCGATGAATATCTGGTAAACATGGGCCCGCAGCACCCTTCAACTCACGGGGTGTTACGTTTGTTGGTCAGACTTGAGGGTGAGAAGGTTCTAAATATTCAGCCACATTCGGGTTATATTCATAGCGGAATTGAGAAGATGTGCGAGGCGATAACCTACCCGCAGATCATTCATCTTACCGACCGGATGGATTACCTTTCGGCACACATGAACAACGAAGCTGTTGCCTTGTGTGTTGAAAACGCACTTCAGGTGGAGGTTCCCGACCGGGTTAAATATATCCGGACCATCATGGACGAACTGGCCCGCCTGGCTTCGCATCAGCTATGGTGGTGCGTGTTTGGAATGGATCTGGGAGCGCTGACCACTTTCTTCTACGGGCTGCGCGACCGTGAACATATCCTCGATATTTTTGAGGAGACCTGCGGCGCCAGAATGACGGTAAGCTACAACACGCCCGGTGGATTGATGTTTGATATCCACCCCAACTTCCAGAAAAGGGTTAAGGATTTTATTAAATATTTCAGAACCAAACTTCCTGAATATGACAAATTGCTTTCGGGTAATGTCATTCTAAAGGAGCGGACCGAGGGTATTGGCCACCTTTCGCTCAGTGATGCAATTGCCTACGGGGTAACCGGTCCGTCGGGAAGGGCCTCTGGTTTTTCGTGCGATATTCGTAAACACCTCCCATACAGCGCCTATCCGTTCGTGAAATTCAACGAGATCCTCGACCTCCGTTGCGACACCTATGCACGGTATGAGGTTCGCATCAAAGAGATGTACGAATCGTTAAATATTATCGAACAATTAATCGATAATATCCCCGAAGGTGATTACGCCGTTAAAATGAAGGGTGTATTAAAACTTCCGGAAGGGGAATTCTATCAGCGGGTTGAAACGGCTAGGGGAGAATTGGGTGTATTTATTGTAAGTGACGGGAAGAAAAATCCATACCGGGTTAAATTCAGGTCACCCGGTTTCTCCAATCTTTTTGCCCTGAATAAGATGACTAAAGGTCATAAAATAGCCGACCTGGTCGCAATTATGTCAACCCTTGATCTGATCATCCCGGACATTGACCGCTAATAACATTGAAGATTAACACTGACGCTTAAGATATTTTCAATATGGATTTATACAACTTTACAACGTTAACCCACGATATTCATGTAGGTTTAGCCAAAAGTTTTTCTCCCTTTCTTGCCACAACCATCGAGTGGGTAATTGTAGGTGTTGCATACCTCACTTTTGTCGCACTTTTCGGATTGATTCTGGTTTATGTCGAACGGAAGGTTTGTGCGGCATTTCAGCAGCGGCTGGGTCCGATGAGGGTTGGGAAATGGGGACTTCTACAAACCATTGCCGACTTTATTAAACTGTTGATGAAAGAGCTCATTATGCCCCGCAAGGCAGACAAGTTTCTTTATAACATCGCTCCGTTTATTGTTATCATCGCCTCATTCCTGGCCATTTCGGTTCTCCCTTTTGCACCAGGGCTCCAGTCACTCGATTTTGACATCGGTGTTTTCTATTTGACAGCCGTTTCATCGGTTGGTGTTATCGGTATTTTGCTTGCCGGATGGTCGAGTAACAACAAATACTCGCTGATCGGCGCCATGCGAAGCGGGGCACAGATTCTAAGCTACGAATTATCGGTTTCGCTTTCACTTCTGACCATGGTGGTTTTTGCCGGTACGATGCAGTTCTCTGCCATTGTGGAGGGTCAGCGCGATGCCTGGTTTATCTTTTCAGGACACCTTCCCGCAGTGATTGCTTTCATCATTTTCCTGATTGCGGGGACAGCTGAAACAAACAGAGGGCCATTCGACCTTGCAGAGGCTGAATCTGAGCTGGTAGCCGGATTTCATACCGAGTATTCAGGAATAAAATTCGCCTTGTTTTTCCTCTCCGAATATATCAATCTTTTCATCGTCTCGGCCGTTGCGGCAACCGTATTCCTGGGGGGATGGATGCCACTTCACTTTGGTAATTTCGAATCCTTCAACCATGTGATGGACTTTATTCCTCCCGTAGTTTGGTTCTTTATGAAAGTGATGGGAGTTATTTTTGTCATCATGTGGTTTAAATGGACCTTCCCCCGTTTGCGTGTGGATCAGATCCTAACCCTGGAGTGGAAATATCTCCTTCCCATTAACCTGGTCAATATTTTGCTTATGGCGCTTGTGGTCCTGACAAAATTTCATTTTTAACTGAATTATAAGTAGATATGAAGTCTTTTATCGAATATATCGTTTCAATCTTCAAAGGAGTGTGGACTCTTTTGGTTGGGATGAAAGTTACTGCAAAGTACTTTTTCACTCCATGGAATCACGTTACCCAGCAGTACCCCGAAAATCGCGATACGCTGGTTATGTTTGACCGCTTTCGCGGAGAGGTGATCATGCCCCATACCGACAATAACGAGCATCTCTGCACCGGCTGCGGCATTTGCGAAATCAACTGCCCGAACGGCTCCATCGAGATAATTTCAAAATCGATCCTGACTCCTGAAGGGAAAAAGAAGCGGATCATCGATCAGCATATTTATCACCTGGGAATGTGCACCCTTTGCAATCTGTGCGTGAAGGCTTGCCCAACAGGTGCGATTGTGATGGGTCAGAAATTTGAACATGCCGTCTGGGACCGTGCCCTGCTGACCAAAGTACTCAACCAGCCGGGTTCGAAAATTGCCGCCGGGGTTAAGGAATAAATGAAGGACTCATGTTGGGTTCATTTGATCAATTAGATTCAGAATATAAAGAATACGAATTATGCTTAACGAAGTAATGTTTTATCTGTTTGCAGCGATGATCCTGGTTTTTTCGGTCATGACCGTGACAACCAGAAGGATTCTGAGAGCCGCAGTTTACCTGTTGTTCGTGCTGATATCAACAGCCGGAGTATATTTTATGTTGAATTATAACTTCCTTGCCGCCGTTCAGTTAACCGTTTATGCCGGTGGTATTGTAGTTTTAATCATTTTCTCGATCCTGTTGACCAGTCACCTGAGTGAACGGGCTGTAATGGCCCCGCTGAAGCAAACGCTTCTTTCAGCACTGGCCACCGTGGCCGGCGCTACCCTGACTCTGATCACGATCCTCAAATTTGTATTTGTCCCCGGAACCGGAACTGATCCACACCAGAATATTACCGATGTGGGTAATGCACTCATCTCGTACAACAGGGATGGCTATGCACTTCCGTTTGAGGTGGTATCCATTCTTTTACTGGCTGCAATGATCGGAGCCATTGTGGTGGCTAAAAAGGAGAAGATCTCCAAAAAATAATATCCTGATAATTAATTAAAAGCTCAGATAATCTAATTTCAACATGATCCAGAACATTCCGCTCAGCTATTATTTAGTAATCAGTACGCTGATGTTTTTTATCGGCATCTATGGCTTTCTGACCCGCAGAAACCTGATTACCATGCTTATGTCTGTCGAGTTAATTCTTAATTCAGTCAATATCAATTTTGTGGCCTTTAACCGGTACCTCTATCCGCAACAGCTTGAAGGGCATTTTTTTATGCTCATCGTCATCGCTGTGGCCGCCGCGGAAGCAGCCGTGGCAATTGCCATCATTATCAACATTTACCGTAATTTTAAATCGATCGATGTGGAGAATGTCGATGAAATGAAATATTGAACATTTAATAACCGAAAAGAGAAACATCAGTTATGGCCGATTATACCTATACATTACTCATTCCGCTGATCCCGCTTTTTGTTTTTGTGCTCCTGGGACTTACCGGGCATAAAATGAAACCTGTGGTTTCCGGTTTGATCGGAACTTCCGGACTTGGAATTTCCGCAATCCTGGCTTATGCCACAGCTTTTAAATATTTCTGGACTGGACATGCGGCAGGAACTGCCTACACTTCAATCAAGGCTTTTGAAGTTTCATGGCTTCACCTGACCGACAAGCTCACCATCCACCTGGGCGTTTTGATCGATCCGATCTCCGTGATGATGCTGGTGGTTATCACCACGGTTTCGCTGATGGTTCATATTTACAGCATCGGTTACATGAAGGGGGATCCTGGTTTTTACCGTTTCTTCTCTTTTCTCTCCTTGTTCAGCTTTTCAATGCTTGGTTTGATTCTGGCAACCAATATTTTCCAGATGTATATCTTCTGGGAGCTTGTTGGTGTCTCATCCTTCCTGCTGATCGGGTACTATTACGAAAAACCGAGTGCGGTTGCCGCTTCCAAAAAGGCGTTTATTGTCACCCGATTTGCAGACCTTGGCTTTCTGATCGGTATCCTGATGCTTTCATTTAATACCGGCACCTTCGATTTCCAGACCCTCACCGATCCTCACGGACCTGCAATTGCGACTATTGGCGGTGCTGCTTTCATGGGTATGTCTGTATTAACCTGGTCTTTGATCTTCATATTCGTGGGGGGCGCCGGTAAATCGGCGATGTTCCCGTTCCATATTTGGTTACCGGATGCTATGGAGGGGCCTACACCGGTTTCTGCATTGATCCATGCCGCAACCATGGTTGTGGCCGGGGTATATCTGGTAGCACGTCTTTTCCCTGTTTATGCCCTTGCAGCCCCCGATGCGCTCCACGTGATTGCCTGGGTTGGCGGTTTTTCCTCTGTTTTTGCGGCCGTTATTGCCTGTACCCAAACCGACATCAAGCGGGTACTCGCCTTTTCGACGATGTCGCAGATTGGCTATATGATGCTCGCACTGGGCGTTTCCGGTTTTGGCGGCGAAGATGGATTGGGATTTATGGCCTCCAACTTTCACCTCTTTACCCATGCAATGTTTAAAGCATTGCTCTTCCTTGGCGCAGGAGCTGTAATCCATGCGGTACACAGTAACGAAATTACCGATATGGGTGGTCTTCGTAAGCACCTTCCGATAACACACATTACCTTCCTGATTGCCTGTGTGACCATTGCAGGTATCCCTCCGTTCTCCGGATTCTTCAGTAAGGATGAGATTTTAGCCGCCGCATTCCATAGCAACAAATTTCTGTTTGCCATCGAATATATCGTTGCAGGGTTGACCGCTTTTTACATGTTCCGCCTTTACTATGGTATTTTCTGGGGTAAGAATACCCATTATCACCATACGCCGCACGAAGCTCCATTGGTGATGACTATTCCGTTGATGATTCTCGCATTTGGTTCGATATTCGCCGGATTTCTTCCATTCCATAATCTGGTGACTTCTGACGGCAAAGGTTTTGAATCGGTTATCGACTTATGGATTGCCATCCCTTCGGTTCTGATCGGGGTTATCGGAATTGCCATCGCAACGGTCATGTATAAGAAGGAGACTGCTATCCCCGATAAAATTGCCGGTACCTTCAAACACTTATATACCTGGGCGCACCGTAAATTCTATATGGATGAAGTTTATCTTTTCGTTACCCGTAAAATTATCTTCCGCTATATTTCTGACCCCATTGCCTGGTTTGACCGCCACATTGTCGATGGTACAATGAACGGAATTGCAGGAATGACTGTATGGGCTGCCTATTCTGTTAAAGGACTGCAGTCCGGAAAGCTTCAGCAATACGCCTTTGTATTTGTGGGCGGCACCGTAATTTTAGTCCTTATTTTTGTTTATCTCGTTTAAGAAACTGAATAAAAGATGAGTATACTTAATTTATTTATAATCGTCCCATTGCTGACCGTTGGCGGTATTTTGCTGACCAGGGATTTAAAGCAATCCAGGCTGGTGTCAGCTATCGGGATGGGAATTCAAATGATTTTGTCGTTTGTACTGGTCTATCTGTACCTTCACGAAAGAGCTGCAGGTAATATGGCAACAATGCTTTTTACTTACGATGCCCTTTGGTTTCCGACGTTAAATATCCATTATGCACTTGGTGTTGACGGCATTTCAGTAGCGATGATAGCGCTGACCGGTATTGTGGTCTTTGCCGGGATATTTGCTTCCTGGAAGATGACCTATCTGCCACGTGAGTTTTTTATCTCGCTCATTATTCTGGCATCCGGGGTTTTTGGTTTCTTTATTTCAGTCGACCTTTTCACGATGTTCCTGTTTTATGAATTAGCCGTGATCCCGATGTACCTGTTGATCGGAATATGGGGCAGCGGCCCGAAGGAATATTCAGCGATGAAGCTGACCTTGATGCTGATGGCCGGTTCGGCTATGCTCATGGTGGGAATCCTTGGAATTTACTTCTTCTCCGCTCCCAATGGCCATTTGACCTTTAACCTGATGGAGATATCCAAAATCAAGATTCCTCTTGAGATGCAGCGGTTCCTGTTCCCCTTTACCTTTGTGGGATTTGGTATCCTGGGCGCCCTTTTCCCTTTCCATACCTGGTCACCCGATGGTCATGCCTCGGCGCCAACTGCCGTTTCGATGCTTCACGCCGGTGTATTGATGAAGCTTGGCGGTTATGGAGCTTTCCGTGTGGCTATTTTCCTGATGCCCGAAGCGGCTCATGAACAGGCCTGGATTTTCCTTATTCTTACTTCAATAAGTGTCGTTTATGGCGCATTTTCTGCCGCAGTTCAAAATGACCTTAAATATATTAATGCCTATTCATCGGTGAGCCATTGCGGTCTTGTCCTTTTTGCTGTTCTGATGATGAATCAGACGGCCATGAACGGCGCTATTGTCCAGATGATTTCTCACGGTTTGATGACAGCCCTCTTCTTCGCCCTGATCGGGATGATTTACGGCCGGACCCATACCCGTATCATCCAGGAGATGGGTGGTCTGATGAAAGTGATCCCTTTCCTGGGTGTTGTTTATGTGATCGCCGGTCTTGCTTCGCTGGGTCTTCCGGGGTTCAGCGGATTTGTCGCTGAGATGATTATTTTCACCGGAGCTTTCCAGCATGTGGATCTCTTTCACCGCGTTATTACCATCATGGCGGCATCCTCAATTGTTATTACTGCGGTATATATTCTGCGGGTAGTCGGACTGTTATTGATGGGCCCGATAAAAAATGACCATTTTCTCCATCTGGATGATGCAAAATGGTACGAAAGGATTTCAACCATCACCCTGGTACTGGCAATTACGGCAATCGGAGTTGCCCCATTCTGGCTTACCAACATGATCAATTATAGTCTTGCCCCAATCGTAGAGAAACTTGCTGCAATTCAGATCACCAGTTTATTTTAATCGAATTATTCCGTTTTAAAAGATATCATTCTATGAACTTTAGCGATATTCTGACCATGCGACACGAACTGATGCTTACTGTACTGGCATTGGTAGTCCTGATCATCGACCTTAATCTTCACAACAGGGATAAGCACTACATTATTCCAATAACGCTTGCACTGTTTTTTATTCATACGGTGGTCGGTTTCCTCCCGGCCGAGAAGAGCGTTCTTTTCGGAGGGATGTATCAAACCAAACCGCTGTTGGTGATGATGAAAAATATCCTGAATGTGGGAGTGCTGATCATCCTTTTACAGTCAGTAACCTGGCTGAAGAAAGAGGAGAACCGCGAGAAAATCAGTGAATATTTCATCCTGCTTTTCTCCACCCTGATCGGGATGTATTTTATGATCTCCTCGGGCGATTTCCTGATGTTCTATCTGGGTCTTGAATTAGCTACTATTCCAATCGCTGCATTGGCCGCTTATACCCACCACAATACCAAATCGGCCGAAGCGGGGATAAAGCTGCTGCTGACCTCGGCCCTCTCTTCGGGAATACTCCTGTTCGGGATATCACTGATTTACGGTGCAACAGGATCTATCTATTTCGATACGGTAACCGAGCTTTATAAGAATTCACCTATGCAGGTGCTTGCCTTTATCTTCTTCTTTACCGGTATGGCCTTCAAAATCTCCCTGGTACCATTCCACCTGTGGACAGCAGATGTTTATGAAGGGGCTCCGATTAATGTAACTTCATATTTGTCTGTAATTTCAAAAGGTGCGGCGGCTTTTATCCTGATTATTTTAATGTTCACCGTTTTCAATAAGATTGCACCGATCTATAACCATATTCTCTACCTGATTGCAGTTTTGACTATGACTGTGGGTAACCTTTTTGCTTTACGGCAAAAAAATATGAAAAGGTTCCTGGCTTTCTCCTCGATCGCTCAGGCAGGGTTTATCCTGCTTGGTATTTTGGGTGGAAATGTGTTGGGGATGACCTCCGTGATCTATTTTGTACTGGTCTATATTTTCTCCAACCTTGGCGCATTCGGGGTGGTCTCAGCCATCTCAACGGTCACAGGCAAGGAATCAATGGATGACTATGACGGACTCTATGCAACCAATCCAAAGCTGAGTTTACTGATGATGCTCGCCCTTTTCTCATTGGCGGGTATTCCTCCGGTTGCCGGATTCTTTGGGAAGTTCTTCCTTTTTGCATCCGCCGCCTCGGCCGGTTATTACTGGCTGGTGTTTATCGCGGTTCTAAATGCAACCATATCGCTTTACTACTATCTTTTGGTTGTTAAAGCCATGTTTATTAACAAGAACGAAACACCGCTGGCCTATTTCAAAAGTGATTTGGCTACCCGCACAGGATTGGTTTTGGCCGGTCTTGGTATTTTTATCCTTGGGTTCTGGAGCCAGATTTACGAGGTGATTAACAATCTGAGTTTCGGACTAATTCATTAAGCTGTTATGCCCCATTGGCAGGTATACCTCCGTCCGGGATTAGATTTCGAATTGCATACGCATAAAAACAAAACATTATGACACTGAAAGCTAAACATATCGTTGAGGAGATCAAAGGGACACGTTGTACCGTTATCGAAAAAGGGGCAACTGCCGATCGTGTGGAATTCTTAAAGACCCTCATGGAGTTCAATAATTATGAAGTGATCATTGCTGATGAACCGGTAACTGAAGGCTCACCCGCACTGTTTACCATTGGCACCACCGATCTGGTTTTTAATCCCGTTATTGCGGTTTATGAACTATCGCTGAAGACTCCTGCCGGGCAAAAAGTATCCCCGGCTTACTGGGCGCAACATGCCAAGGATTGTGTGGACGAATACTGGGACTTTGTAAAATAACCTGTCAGCGGTTTGATACAGGCGGATTTCAACCCCGCTCTATTCTCGACCTTTTCCCTGATTATTTCAGGAAACCAGACGATTATAATTAAGTTGGTTTTCGATCTTTTGCCTGATTTTCTCCATCAGCAGAAATAGGGTCATCTCTTCGCTCTGATTAATTCCCGGATAATTCTTCTCCGTAATATTCCGGACAAACTCTGCGATCTGATCAGCCAGGGGATTGAATGACACCCCTTGCTCCGAAGTATTTATTCCGTTTTCGCTTATATAATTAATTGTGTTTTGCCCGAAATCGTAAACGGTGATCTCCGCTCCGGAATGTATCGACAGCACATGCCCTGCCTCCGGCTCCGAAAATTTCAGTTTAAGTGTGACAACAGAACCGTTTTTGAAATTCAACGGAATCGTAATAACAGGGCTTTCCCCTAACGGGAGAATTCCACAAAACACATCAACCTCTTGAACCTTAGACCCAACTGCTCTGAGAATCATCAGCAGATTTTCATTCAATAGCTGATCAGTCAGTTCTCTGCTTATGGGCAGAGGCTGCGAAACCTCCGTAAAAGCCGTCTGCGGGGATGCAATGCGTATCTTTTCCTGAAACGGGTGAAACAGCAGGTCATTTTGAATCCGGATATAGGTATCCCCTTCATTGGCTAAAAGGAATAATTGTTTTCGCTCCTCCGATGTCAGGCATAGCTTGTCAGCGAGGAACAGGTGGCATCCGTTGCGAATGGCAAACGACAGATATTCGAAGGTACAAAACTGGGGATCAACCACAATCAGCAAATCACAAATCAATGGAATAATTTCGGGGGAGGAATAGATCAGTGAGCGGTCAAAAGAGGGATGTTGTCTCTTCCCGGAAAAGAATATCCCATCCCATTCCACCCCATCAATGGTGCGAAAGGAATTGAACGGGAATAATTCCGTGTCACCCGGAAGTATGATTGCAGTGCTTAACATTCTGATACAAATATAGATTTATCCTTTCCCCAGAAGCGCTCAGACGGATTGTTTTTATCAACCGTCGGATGTTGACAAAACCCGATTTTATGATAATTTTGTGCCTCGCCGAACCTGTGGCCTGGTTACACGTCAACTTTGCATGGCTGAAGTAGTAAGCGCCAATTTAAATTGAACTTTATTAATTGATAATTATTTAAACCCGGGATGGCAAAATTTGAAGACAGCTTTATGCACCAGGGAATGCGCCGGAAGCTGGTGGAAGAGATCAGACTTAAGGGGATCACCGATGCGAACGTGCTTGAGGCTATCGGTTCAATTCCGCGTCATCTGTTTATGGACAGCACTTTCGTTCAGTTTGCCTATGTGGATAAGGCATTTCCTATTGCCGCCGGTCAAACCATCTCACAGCCATATACGGTGGCCTTTCAGACACAATCATTACAAATTCGGAAATTCGACCGGGTTCTGGAGGTTGGAACAGGTTCGGGTTATCAGGCTGCCGTTTTATGCCGAATGGGGGTCTCGGTCTATACCATCGAAAGACAGAAAACCCTGTACGATTTTGCAAGTAACCTTCTTCCCTCCCTGGGTTACCGTCCCCATTTTTTTTATGGAGACGGATATCTTGGACTGCCAACCTATGGTCCGTTCGATAAAATCATCGTAACTGCCGGGGCAGCTTTAGTTCCTGAACCATTGAAACAGCAACTTAAGATCGGGGGAATCCTGGTAATTCCTGTCGGAAACAATAAGTTGCAGATCATGAAAATCATCACACGCATCAGTGAAACCGAATATACGGAGGAGGACAAGGGGGGATTTGTTTTTGTTCCCCTGCTGGCCGGTCTCTCCGATTGATCCTAAAAACCATGCTTCAACCTAAACGGGAACATCCGAAAGTGAAGGTGAGCCTGCATCCGCGGAACAGGCACAGGGAGCGCTACGACTTTAAACTACTCATTAATTGCGATCCTGAGCTGGGAAAGTTTGTGAAGTTGAATCCCTATGGGGACGAATCGGTTGATTTTTTTGATCCGGATGCTGTGAAGGCGCTGAATAAAGCGCTGCTGAAGCATTATTATGACGTTCAATACTGGGATATTCCTCCGGGTTATTTGTGCCCTCCCATCCCCGGAAGGGCCGACTACATCCACCATATCGCCGGTTTATTGGCTGGCTGTAACCGGGGGAAGATACCGGCTGGTAATCAGATCAGATGCCTCGATATTGGAACCGGGGCCAATTGCGTTTACCCGATAATCGGGTTTAAGGAGTATGGCTGGTCATTTGCAGGTTCTGAAATTGATCCGGTTGCACGGGAATCGGCCCAAAGGATTATCACGCAGAATCCTAATCTGACCGATAAAATAGCCCTGAGGCTTCAGCTTAATCCGGAAAATATTTTTGAAGGTATTATTGAACCTGGGGAATACTTCGATTTGTCGGTCTGCAATCCCCCTTTTCACCCTTCCTTAGCCGAAGCGCAATCGGGTACACGCCGGAAATTAGCTAATTTATCCTCAAAAAGAGTGGCGAAACCACCGCTGAACTTCGGCGGTCAGCAAAATGAATTATGGTGTGAAGGGGGCGAAGCGCGGTTTATTGGGGATATGATTCGTGAAAGCAAGCGATTTTCACGCTCCATTATGTGGTTTTCCACCCTGGTTTCAAAGGAATCGAATCTTAATAACATCTATCAGGCCTTACGGAAAGTGGTGGCGGCCGATGTTAAGACCATTCCGATGGGGCAGGGGAACAAAACAAGCCGGATTGTGGCGTGGACGTTTCTTTCCAGGCTTGAACAGGAAAGGTGGATTAAAGAGAGGTGGGAACCGGGCTTTGAGGTATAAGCGGCTGTTTATAATTTCCCGGGGAAAATCTGTCGGTACAAAAAGGGGTATACAACCATAGTAATGCCCCGGACGGGACAAAAGAACCCCATATTCTCCATTTATCTGCCGGATTTAAATTCCTGACGGATCCTGAATATAAAATTTGTATCGATTTTAAGTTTCACGATGTAAATAACCCTTAAATCTTAGAATTTTACTCCGGTTTTCTACCCGAAAACTGCAAAATCGGGTAAAAAACTGAGGCGCCGAACAAAAAATGTCCGGCATTCTCCTGAAAAACTGTGGCGCCGAACAAAAAATAGACGGCTTTCTTCTAAAAACTGTGGCACCGAACAAAAAATAGACGGCTTTTCCTGAAAAACTGTGGCAACTGACAAAAAATGTCCGGCATTCTCCTGAAAAACTGTGGCGCAGAACAAAAAATAGACGGCTTTCTTCTAAAAACTGTGGCACCGAACAAAAAATGGATGACTTTTACTGAAAAAACTGAGGCGCCGAACAAAAAATAGACGGCTTTTCCTGAAAAACTGCGGCAACTGACAAAAAATGTCCGGCTTTCGCTTTAAAAACTTCGGTGACGAAAAAATTAAGTTTGAAACAGAATTGAAAGGGGAGGTGGTCCAGACTTCCGGGTTGCCGTTTTGGTTTAAGGATAGTTGATTAATGCGAATTCATATTTTCGGTATCTTTATAAAAAATGAGTCATAGACATACTTTCAGGTTAAACATGAACGAAAAGGGTTACGACTAACTTTTGAGGCTTCCTGGTAAATTCAACAAAGATGAGATCGATATCATCGCTGATTCTTCTGATTTAACAATGAATCAAAAAGATCTTTATTCTGAATTAAACGAAATACTAAAACGAAGGGCCCGTTTTATTGAGATGGACGAGGGTGAACAAAGGCTTGAAAATGTGTTTAAAAAGCCCGGTAATTCGATTGCGAACTAAAAGAACAACCCATGATTGAGTTGAACGAAAAGCAAGTGGCGGTCATTGAGAAATACCTAAGGGGTGAAATATCGGCTTTTCAGACTTCCGAAGAGGATATGATTACCTTTGGAGAAGTAATCAGGAAGGCGGAAAAATTACTCCAGGAAACCCGCCCCGATTTCGGAGATGATTTAATAATCTGGTTCTATGGGAAATACAAACAGAGTATAAGTTCGAATTAGCCCCTATGGGTCTGATTATTAAAATCCAACAACGATCGAAATCCCTTCGGATCCCTGTAAATACAGAAAATCAATTAATTTGATCTTACCTATACATTTCCTACCTTCGCAGCGCCAATTTACAGATAACTTTCCAATTCCAAATCCGGATCGATCTTAAGGCAACTATTTCATTCTTTGCTGTTTAATTAATTACAATCAGTTCACCATGCATATAAAGAAATTCACCTTTAATCCTGTTGAAGTAAATGCCATCGTGTTATGGGACGAAACGCTGGATTGTGTAATCATCGATCCTGCCTGTTTTTACCCCCATGAAGAGGAGGAACTCAAGACCTTTATTGAATCGAATCATCTGAAGCCGGTCCGGTTGCTCAATACGCACGGCCATTTTGACCATCTGATGGGCAACGGTTTTGTCGAAAGAACATGGGGTTTAAAGAGTGAAATCCATAGGGAGGATAACTTCCTGGTTGAATCGGCCTCGAGTCATGCCTCGATGTTCGGCATGCCCATGCCCATGCCACCCTTACCCGGAAGCTATTTTGACGATGGCGATCTGATTACCTTTGGAAATTCAAGTTTAAAGGTCATATTTGTACCGGGGCACGCACCGGGCGGAGTGGCATTCTATTCGGAAGCAGACAAATTTCTGATCGGCGGTGATATCCTTTTCTATGGATCTGTTGGCCGCACTGATTTGCCGCGTGGCAATCATGAGCAGCTGATCACCGGAATCAAGGAGAAACTGATGGTGCTTGATCCGAATGTGAAAGTTTATTGCGGACACGGTCCGGAGACAACGATCGGAGCCGAAAAAAGAAATAATCCGTTTTTAAATTGATTATCCGGTGAATAGGATAAAATGATTAATAAATTTTAAGTTTAACCAGCCAGTTGCCAGCCGCCGGTTGCCAGCTGCTGTTTTTTTTAACGATAATTATAAAATACAGATAAATGGCTATAGATAAATTTGTGGGCCGCCATATCGGGCCACGCGGGGAAGATATTCAGGAAATGCTTAAAGTAATAGGTGTACAATCACTTGATGAGCTTATTGATCAGACGGTCCCCTCCAACATCCGGCTTGAAAAACCTTTAAACCTTCCCAATGGCTTGACCGAGCGGGAATATTTCCGAAAGATACTCAAGCTTGCAAAAAAGAATAAAGTCTTCAATACCTACATCGGGATGGGGTGGTACGACACCATTACGCCGGCAGTGATCCTGCGTAATATCCTGGAAAACCCTGTCTGGTACACGTCATATACCCCCTACCAGGCGGAGATATCGCAGGGAAGGCTTGAAGCACTGCTGAATTTTCAGACCATGGTCTGCGAGATGACTGCCATGCCCCTGGCGAATGCCTCTTTACTCGATGAAGCTACCGCTGCAGCCGAAGCGATGCACATGATGTATGCGCTCCGTTCAAGGGCTCAGGAGAAAGCAGGGGTTAACGTTTGTTTCGTGGATGAACTGATCTGGCCGCACACCCTGGATGTTTTGATCACCCGGGCAGAACCGCTGGGAATTGAACTGAAAGTTGGAAACTTCAGCGAAGTATTGCCCGAAGAGAATTGGTTTGGAGCAATTTTGCAATACCCCAATTCAAATGGGGAGATCGGGGATTATGCCGGATTTACGAAGGCAGTACAGGAAAAAGGTTGCAAGGTCTCGGTCGGGACTGATCTTCTGGCCCTCGCCTTGCTCACCCCTCCGGGGGAATGGGGCGCTGACATCGTCTTTGGGTCATCGCAGCGTTTCGGCGTATCAATGGGATATGGAGGTCCGGTTGCAGCCTTCTTCGCCACACGGGATGAATACAAAAGGGACCTTCCCGGAAGGATCATTGGCGTTTCGAAAGATGTAAACGGGAAAAACGCCTTGCGTATGGCGCTTCAGACCCGCGAACAACATATCAAACGGGAGAAAGCCACCTCCAATATTTGTACAGCGCAGGCACTGCTGGCCACTATGGCCGGAATGTATGCCACTTACCACGGTCCGGAAGGGATCAGGGCTATAGCTGACCGGGTCCATGGAATCGCCTCCCTTTTATCGGAGGAGATAACTAAACTTGGATACCGTCAGGAGAATAAAAATTTCTTCGATACCATCCGTATTGATCTTCCGCGCCATGTCAAACGGGAAGATATTGAATGGCTTTCGCTCGATCTTGAAATGAATTTTCGCTACTTCCCCGACGGCCAGATCGGATTAAGCATAGACGAAACAACAAATATTGAGGATGTTAACTGGATTCTGGAGGTATTTGCAAAAGCAGCCAACAAGCCGGTTCCGGTGATTACAACCATTTCTGAAAATAATACCATTGATGATGCATACCTCCGTAAAACGGCGTTCCTGAAACAGCATGTTTTCAGTAAGTACCGTTCCGAAACAGAGATGGCCCGGTACATCAAGCGGCTGGAGAAAAAAGATATTTCACTCGTTCATTCGATGATCTCCCTGGGATCGTGCACTATGAAACTGAATGCCGCGACTGAGATGCTGCCCCTGAGCTGGATCGAATTTAATGGAATTCATCCTTTTGTCCCCAAAAACCAGGCGATGGGTTATCATGAGCTCATGGAGGAATTGCGCCGCGACCTGGCAGAAATCACCGGGTTTGCAGACATCTCACTGCAGCCCAATTCGGGAGCAGCCGGCGAATATGCAGGGTTACTGGTGATCAGGGAATACCATAAAAGCAGGGGTGAGGGGCACCGAAATGTCGCTTTGATCCCTTCTTCGGCCCATGGAACAAATCCTGCAAGCGCCGTAATGGCCGGGATGAAGGTGGTGGTCGTCCCATGCGACGAGCGCGGAAATATTGATGTGGAGGCATTGAGGACCAAAGCTGAAGAGTACAAGGAAGATCTTTCATGTTTCATGGTGACCTATCCTTCCACGCATGGGGTATTTGAATCGTCAATTACCGAAATGTGCAGCATTATTCATCAGTATGGCGGTCAGGTATATATGGACGGCGCCAATATGAATGCCCAGGTTGGGTTGACCAATCCGAGCAGGATCGGCGCCGATGTATGCCACCTGAATCTCCATAAAACCTTTGCCATTCCTCATGGGGGTGGTGGTCCTGGAGTTGGGCCAATTTGTGTGGCAAACCACCTGGTCGAATTTCTGCCGGCCCATTCAGTAATGAACAACGGCCATGTCGGCATTCATGCTGTTTCGGGTGCACCCTGGGGAAGTGCCTCTGTCCTGACCATTACGTATGGGTATATCAAGATGCTGGGCGCTGACGGGCTCACAGATGCGACCAAAATTGCCATCTTAAATGCCAATTATATCGCTGCCCGGTTGAAAGATAATTACGGAATCTTATATACAGGTGAGAATGGCCGGGTCGGTCATGAGATGATCTTGGAATGCCGTCATCTTAAGGCTTCATCCGGAATTTCGGAAACCGATATTTCAAAACGGCTGATGGACTATGGGTTCCATGCCCCGACACTTTCATTCCCGGTACACGGCACTCTGATGGTTGAACCGACTGAAAGTGAATCGAAGGAGGAACTTGACCGTTTTGTGGATACCATGAACGCGATTTTTGAGGAGATCAAAGAGGTTGAAACAGGAGCGGCTGACAAGGTGGATAATGTACTGATGAATGCACCTCATACGGCTGAAATGCTTACGGCCAATGAATGGACCCATTCCTATTCGCGCGAAAAGGCGGCTTTCCCGCTGGATTGGCTTCGGGAGAATAAGTTCTGGGTTCCGGTTGGCCGTGTTGACAGCGCCTGGGGTGACCGTAACCTGTTCTGCACCTGTGAACCACTGGAGAGTTATAAATAGTTATTATTTCGTAAGCCCTGGCAGGGTTCTGAACCCTGTCAGGGCTGAAAATTCAACAAAATATGATCCTCTTTCCCAATGCCAAAATTAACCTGGGGCTGAATATCCTTCGAAAAAGGGTTGATGGCTATCATGAACTTGAGACTGTCTTCTATCCTATAGGATTGAAGGATGGTCTCGAATTTATTGAGAATAAGCAAAATAAGATCAATTTTTCAAGTTCGGGTATTCCGCTGAATATTGATTCGGAAGAAAATATTGTGGTGAAGGGTTATCGTTTACTGGCTGAAGATTATTCTCTTCCCGGATTGGATATCCATTTGCATAAAGTGATCCCCTTTGGTGCCGGCCTGGGTGGAGGCTCTTCGGATGCCGCTTTTTTACTGAAAGGTCTTAACGAAAACTTCGGGCTGGGCTTAACAATGGATCAGCTGAAGCAATATGCTCTTCAACTTGGGGCTGACTGTTCCTTTTTCATCGGTGACAAACCTGCATTTGCCACAGGAATAGGGGAGAAGCTTCATGAAATTGATTTGTCTTTATCCGGATATTTTCTGGTTCTTGTAAAGCCTCCGGTTGGTGTTGGCACCAAGGCTGCGTATGCCGGAATCAAGCCCGGAACTCCCAAACGTTCCCTGACTGATATCATCCATTCATCGCCTCGGAAATGGCAGGAAGATCTTGTAAACGATTTTGAAGCGTCTGTATTCCCGCTGTTCCCCCAAATTGGTGAAATTAAATCAAAACTGCTCAGCCACGGTGCGGTTTATGCCGCCATGTCAGGCAGCGGATCGTCTGTTTTTGGATTGTATACAGATGAACCTAAGCTGGAACTGGCCGATTTCCCTCCAGATTATTTTGTCTGGAAAGAGTTGATTTAAGAAGAATAATTTAAAGTGGAAATTGTAAAGTGCAAAATGGATAATTAGCTAACAGATTGATTAATAAATTATAGTATATTAAGTTGGCATTTTGCATCTTTCATTTTACATTTTACCTTTTACCTTCTTTTTTTTATTAGTGGTTCACTTTCAGTGATGAAATCTTAATAAATAATCACCTCATCCGCAAACAAAAATCCGCGCTGCCCATTTTTTGCAAATACCCTGACAAATCTCCCCTTTTCTCCCGCCAGATCAAATTTAAACTCTTTAAAAGTGAGTGCGGATTGTTTTAATGGTACGTCATTATTGACCGTTTTTACCTTCCGGAACTCTTTCCCGTCATCTGAAAGTGAAACTTCCACAAAATCGGGCATAAATACTCCCGGGCCGGTTTGCTGAATAAATGAGACCGCCAGTGTTTTCAGGGCGACAGGATTCTCCAGATCGATAGTCACATCCATATCATTGGTGTCAAAACCCTGCCACTGTCCGTCTCCGTAGGTGAGAGAGCCGCGGTACCCATTGATCAGCGTTGCCTCTTTTTGTGCGGGATAACCTTTGCTGTATGGCTTATTGTAAACCACCATTTTCCCGATTGCCAGATGAAAATCGATATCCATCCTGGCTGCTTTCCCTTTTATTTTTCCATTCTCAAAGATTGCAGCACTGATCTTTGCCTGTCCAGAAACTTCAAAATCTCCGTGGTAGGATTGAGAAGCTGTAGTCGGTTCAGACCCGTCCAGCGTATAATAAATCTCGGGATTAAACTGCTCACTTTTAAAGCTGACTTTTACCTTTTTTGCATCATAGTCAAATTTGGTTCCAATTTCCAGGCTATAGGCCGGCCGGCAATAGTTCACATTCAGCCGTTGCAGCAGACGGTAATGCGATTGCAGCCTGTTACGGAAACGCCCGAAGCTGCGATCTTCCTTCTTTGACCAGATTGCCTCAGCCATGGCAAGCAACCGGGGATAGGTCATGTAATCCAGATGTTCGATTGAAGGTATATATTCTGTCCAGATATTGGCCTGGGCTCCAAGAATGTATTTGGCCTTTGCCGGGTCGAGTTCCGCCGGAACAGGCTCGTAGGAATAGACTTTTTCAACAGTGAGGTAACCGCCAATAGCAACAGGTTGTGTGGCCGGATCGGCCTGGTAATGGTCAAAATAGCAATAGTTCCCCGGGGTCATAATCACATCATGCCCCATCTTTGCAGCAGTTATGCCACCCTCTTCACCGCGCCATGACATGACCGTGGCGGCGGGTGCCAGGCCACCTTCAAGGATTTCATCCCATCCAAGAAGCTTTCTTCCCTTGGAAGACAAAAACTGTTCAATCCGGCGGACACCATAGCTTTGCAGTTCAGACTCATTTTTAAGTTGCTCATCCTGAATCTTTTTCTGGCATTTGGGACACTTTTTCCAGGCATTTTGATTGGCCTCGTCGCCACCCACATGGATATATTCCGATGGAAAGATCGCCATCACTTCGGTGAGCACATTTTTCAGAAAAATAAAGGTAGAATCATTGCCCAGGCAAAGTTCACCGCTTACAAAAGGCTTGCCGGAACAGGCAAGATTGGGATAGACGGCCAGCACCTCGTCAGAATGTCCGGGCATTTCGATCTCCGGGATAACCGTAATTCCGCGCTGGGCTGCATAAGCAACAATTTCACGGGCCTGTTCCTGAGTATAATAACCACCATAAGCGTTGGGGTTTCCTTCCTGAAGATAATGACGCGGGCTGTCCCACCACTCCTTCCAGGTTTTGTGTGTGCGCCATGCTGTTTTGGAGGTCAGTTCGGGATATTTTTTGATTTCCAGCCGCCATCCGGGACCATCGGTAAGATGCCAGTGAAATTTATTCATTTTGTACAAAGCCATCAGGTCGAGAAACCTTTTGATTGCAGGGACCGGAAAGAAATTGCGGGATACATCAAGCATTACCCCGCGGTAACCAAACCGCGGGTGATCGTTTATTTCGGCACAGGGTACCTCCCCCGGTTTTGGCTGAAGCAGGATCAATTGCAAAAGTGACTCCATCCCGTTCAATGCCCCGGTGCGTGTTAAAGCCATTATGGTGATCTTGTCCGGAGTAATTACCAGGCGATACCCTGCGCTGTCGGGTACGATTTCCTTGCCGGCACGCACAAAGCTAATCAGCGATGGACTATTGGTTGCTGGCTTCAAGGCAATTGCTTCGATATCAGCCTGTTTTGAAAAGAGTGTGGCTACTTCTGAAAACGCAGGGTCGCTCTGTACCTTTGTACTTTTCGTAATCCTGAAAACACCCGGATGCTCTGTTACCTGTGAGGGCTGTGGGATGAGAGCAATTCTGCCGGAGTTTTGGGCAGCCACATGCGAAAAGAAAGCTGCGAAAAACAATAAGGCAACCGAATATCGTAATGGTTTCATGAGTGAATAGATTTTGATTTATGCAGACGAAGTTAATTTATTTTATTAATTTTAAACTTAGTTTCAATCAGCCATGAACTCTATTTTTAATCTTAAATTTATCGCCGGTATCATGAAAAAATTACAATCCAGAAGGAATTTTTTAAAAGTGTCAGCCACTGGTGCCTTAGGAGCAATGGTTCTTTCAGAATATGCTTTTAAAGCAGCTCCTGTGGACCCCAAAACTTTCGGAATCGGTCTTCAGCTCTACACCATCCGCGATGCGATGGCCAAAGATGTTCCGGGATCTTTGAAGCGGGTTTCCGATATCGGCTTCAAATACGTTGAACTGGCAAGCTATTCGGATGGGAAATTCTATGGCTATGACCCTTCCGAGTTTAAGAAAATTGTAAATGACCTTGGTATGGAGGCCGTAAGCAGTCATACCCAGGTTGAAGCTCTTGGAATCACCCTGGATAATGCCAAAAAAATGGCCGAGGACCATGCCAAACTCGGAGTTAAATATTGTGTACAACCCTGGGTAGTTGAAGAGGCACGGACAACCATTGCCAGCTTTCAAAAAATGGCAGCCCAATGGAACAAAGTGGGTGGTATCATGAAACAACACGGAATCCAGTTTGGATATCACAACCACAATTTCGAATTCGCCAAAGTCGAGGGGAAGATTCCTTACTATGACGTATTTATGAAAGAACTGGACAAGGATCTGGTAACTATGGAGCTCGATCTTTTCTGGGCGACCAAGGCAGGGCAGCACCCTGTTGAAATGTTTAAAAAATACCCCGGCCGGTTCCAGCTTTTCCATATGAAAGACATGTACACCAAAGAAGCTCCGTTCTATGTTCCTTCCACCAAGGACTTTGCTCCTGTCGGGGCCGGAGTTATCAATTTCAAGGAGATTCTGGCTGCCAAAAAGATTGCCGGATTGAAATATATGTTTGTTGAGCAGGACTGGACAAAAGATGGTAAACCGTTTGATTCCATTCAGACAAGTATCACCAATCTTACCACCAAATTATTGCGTTAATTCCCGGTATTTAAATAGAATAGAGGCTCTCTGGAAATCATTGTTCCGGGCAGCCTCTTTTTTTTGCAAGCCACCCCTGGTTTAAAAATCGTATTCTTAAAAGCGCAAAATTATTTCCGAAAATGTGCAAGGATTTATGGACAGCATGCTGATTAATTGCGTAGCTTTGCCCTATGACCAATCAAAAAGGAGATACTGCTAATTACCTGGGAACTGCCCTGATTATAGTTTTCTTCTTCTTTATTATTTCATTTATTCCCGGTAAACCGCTTTGCCAATCGCGTTGTGGTTATCAATATGCCCTAAATCCCGAGTTCAGCTTAAATCACTCCAAGGCTCTTGAAGCAGATGCAATCCCAATGCCTGCCATTCAAAAGAGCTGTTTGCATATTGTTTATAATGAAAATATTAATCTTTTCAGTGGGCTGATAAAGGTGATTGCTGACAACCGGAAAATTTGCCGGCAGCTTTTGTGGCTTCAAAAAACTGAACTATTGATAAAACCTTCTCTCCATTGCAGGTTCTGTTATCACCCTGTTTCAACAGACAATGAAGATTACCCGGTTTTAGGTTAAATTCCCCTTTAATTTTAATGGGATCAATAATTTCCCTCTTTTTTATCAAAAGGAGAACCTTATTATTAACTTAAAATTTTAAAAAAATGAAAACAATAATCTATTCAATAATTGCCATCCTCTTTTTCGCAACCATGGCAACCGGTTTTACCGTTAAGTCAGATCCAAAAAACACGATTTTGCTTCAAGCTACAGACAAAGCTGCTACAAAGGCCCGGCTTTCACAGTCTGCTCAGATTATTTCTGCCCGGATGAAGGAATTCAGCCCGGAAGAGTTTACGGTCTCCGTGATTCCTGAGAAAATGCAAATCCAGGTAGTCGTTGGCCCGGACCTTGATTTAAGGACGATCCGAAACCTGCTGACTGCCAAAGGTGCATTGGCAGTTTATGAGACTTACGACCGGAAGAGCCTGACGGAACTTTTAAAAGGAGATACCCGGCTTTTTACACTATTAAATGTCAATAATTCAACGGACTATGGGGCAAAGATCGGAAGCGCCTCAGTTGCAGTGGCTGTCAAAGTAAAGAAGTATTTGAAAAGCCTGGGGCTGGATCAAAAATGTAAATTTATTTGGGATTCAGAGTCGGGGGATTCGGAGGAATCTCTTTATGTGCTCAAAATAAACGGGGAAAAAGGACCGCTTCTGGTTAAATCCGAAATTGAAAATGTTCAAGGCGGCCAAAGTAAAATGTCCAAAATCAATGATATAGAGATTCGCCTCAAAGAACCGGCTGTCCATTTATGGGCTGAAGCGACTGAACGGAATATTGGCCACGCCATTGCCATTGTCATGGATGATCATATCCTGGCAGCTCCCATCGTCCGTTCGGTAATCACCGGAGGGAAATGTGAAATTTCCGGAAATTTCACCCAAACGGAGGCGAAATCGATCGCTTCACTCGGGAATATTGGTGAACTGCCACTCAATTTCAGAATTGTGAAGTAAGAAACATCAGGAGGCTGTCTTATCGCGTAAAGACTTTTAAGACAGCCTCTTTTTATGATTTGTGGTTCTTAGCTTTTAAATTATTCCGTTATCGCCGAACAGAAAACAGCAATTATTCGTATATTTGAGCGAATAAATTCGTCTGTGATATGAATGCACTGGAAATTTCAGAAAAGGATTTCTTATCCGGAGCAAGAAAGGGGATCCCCAAATCAAAACTTCTGGCTATTGCCCGGGAATCGGGGCTGACCTTGAAAGAGCTTAGTTCATACCTGCGGATTTCAACCCGGTCAATACAGGAAAAGGAACTAACCCAATTTATTGCACCGGGTCCTTCAGAACGGGCATTGTACATTGCAAAGCTCTTTAAATCGGGGAATGACCTGTTCGGCAGCATGGAAAAATTCCGCAATTGGCTGAATATGGAAAATTCGGTAATGGGAGGCGAAAAGCCTGTTTCATATCTGGATACCTTCTCCGGGATACAATTGGTACTGGATGAACTGAACGCTATGGAGTTTGGATTCTCAGCCTGATGTTAGTTTACAGAATTACCAATAAGGAACATGCGCCACTTGACGGGAGAGGTGGACTTTATGGCCCTGGCAGGTGGCATCGAAAGGGGAATCCGGTTATTTATGCCTCTGAACATGCATCCCTGGCGGCATGGGAAAAGATGGTGCATGTTGCAGGTTTTGCTAACCTACCGAACAATCTTTTACTTGTTAAAATTGAGATACCCGATGAAATAGCGATTCAATCTGTTCCGCAAAGTGTTCTGGTTGATGGATGGGACAGCTTCCCTTTTTGCAATGAGACACTTAACTTTGGAACTGCGTTTTTGGTAAAACAGGAGTTTCTGGCGCTTAGGGTGCCATCAACCATTATTCACGAGGAGTTTAATTTCATCATAAACCCGCTTCATCCGGATATACTACGCTGTAAGGTTATTGGTGCAGCATCTTTTATGTTCGACAAAAGGGTCTCGGGAGATAATCTGTAAATTGCGATTTCCTGGAATAGCTATTTTTATGAATGAGGAAAGTATCTTAGGTCAACCTGTCCGGTTTAATCCGTTTAAACACCACCGGAATTACATTCTGGGTAAGCTTGATACTGCCTCTCCCGAAATGATCATCACCCTTTTGAGCCCGGTCTGTAATAACTATGTAGACATCTATACCGGCCAGATGACTCCTGGGATGATTTGCAATTCAGTTATTGCTGCCCTAAAATCAAAAGAGGTAATCGGCAAAGACGATTTTATCAGCTGGCTCGGATCAGAGAAGGGGTACCGGCTGATCGAACTTGAAGACCGGTCAGAATGGATTGTGCGCAAATGCGAAGCGGATGACTGCTATATCCACCTGCATCCGGCCCGGACAGGCCCCCTGACTTTTCGCATCAAGGGCTCAACCTTAAAGACGATATGCCTGCTAAAACTCAGTTTAAAAGAGTTTCAGGCCGGAATCACCCTCGAAGAAATTAACCGGATCAGAACCCTTTCGGGGCTTTCACCGGTAAAGAAGCTGGACCGGAGCAAAGGGATCCTGAAATGTTATGAGCAGTTCTTTTAATCTTCCTTATTTATTAGAATGGCTCTCGTCGTATTTTTTGATTTTGCTAATTACCTGTTCCTCTGCCTGATCATAGATTTCGCGGATAAAATCATCATTAAAACTCATGGTCCGTTCCTCAAAACTAATTTCGCCGAGCCGGTCAAAAAGCCGCTCTTTGGCTACTTTCAGATCCTTTCCATAGATATGAAACGAATCGGCATGCCAGTTTAAGCGTCCCAGCCTGACGGTTTTGCCCGTTTTTTCGGCTACTCCTGCGGCGATCACCTCTTTGTTAAACTGAATAAATCCGAACATATTCATAAAATTGGCTCCCCAGGCATCGTTACTCCGGAAACGGATGTTGCAATTGAGCCAGTAAACACCCTGCTCATCTTCAAGGATCCGGTACCACAACGACTGCAAACATGGGGGGTCATAACAATCAAGGTCGATATTCGGCATCCAGGTAATCATTTGTGCCTGACGCGTGAACGGCTGTTTCGACAGCTTATTGATAACCGATTGAATCTGATCAACCTTGAAAGGTCCAACCTCCTGTGATTTGCCATCAATCAACTCTTTCCAGACGCCATAATTCTGCAATCTGCCATGATATGTGTATTCCCAGCGATTATCGCTTTCTACATTCAGGTTCTTGGTCCAGTGGTCTTTGACCCCCTTTAATTCCATCACATATTCCTTAAGTTCCTCAATCCCTCCGGGAAAAGCCATATGGATCATCGGATCGGTTTCCGGCTCTTCGATGGTTATGTTCATGGTACAGTCCATGCTTTCGGGGTCTTCCGGTTTGTCGTACTGGGTTTTGAAGCGGGTCCCTTTTTGGTAAACGGCGAGGATGGCGGCTTCATAAGCCTCTGCAAGGGTCTTTTCAGTAATGGCGATAACCGGAATGTTTTTCATGTTAAGAAGGGTGATTAAGTGTGATCTTTTAGACCATAAGAGTTAGTATGCGAGTGACAAATTTATTAAAATTCAGGATTAAATTAAGTGATTTACAGTATGTTTAAGGAATAAATTCTTTCCATAATGTTGCCATTATTTGAGGTTGAGGCACAAATAGAAATCGTTCCGGATCTTCCTCAAATTGGGTGTAGATTGCTTTTTGCGATTCGATGCCAAATTGAGTGTATCGTTCAGGAGCCTTGATAATCAGTTCGCAAGCGAGATAATTCGGATTTTTAGACCAGCTGGTTTCTCCTTCTGCACTGATTATTGGAAACCAGGCAAGCCCCTTATGTCTTCGGACATCCTCATATTCAAATCCATACTCCCGGTCGCACCAGGCGCCAAAAGTCAGGGGTTGTCCGGGATCGGCGCTGATAGTTGCATGTGCCCAGCCCGGTGGAACGATGACCACATCGCCAGGTTCTGCTAAAATGGCAAAGCATCTCCCCGCCTGGTCAAAGGCCGTCTCCTGCATGTAAATAATTGCTTTACCCGACCAGATCTCATAAACTTCGGGTGTGGACCACCCTGAATGGGGCGAAATCCGGTGAACATGTCCCTGGCTGCGCACCGGCTCGTCGCCCAGCTGACCCGCGGCATAGGTTACCGCACCATACAATAAGTGACGTTGTACCAGTAGGGGGAGGTGCTCCGGTTTGCCGACATCCATGGCTATCGCATAAACCGGATCGGGTCCTGAACATTGGGGATTGAGCAGGCTCTTTCTGATCGAATCGAGCGGACGATTCTCAACTTCCGGTCCGAAAACACCGGGGCCATAGGCAAATCCCATCGGGTCTGCTGTTGGGTGGATGTCAAAGCCGGGGTAAAAATTCATGGATTTTATTATCTTGTAGAGCCGCACAGCTGTGCGGCTCTGTTAAAATTTACATTGTCTGTAATTTTACATCTGAGACGCACAGCGGTGCGTCTCTACGAATTCAAACCCGCACATATCCTTTTAACGTTCCGCATTTCTGCCCTTCACCCGGTCCGAACGGACGAATGGTGTATGCTCCAACCCTGGCGGGAACAATAAACACCTCGGCATAATGGACCACAAACGGCTCAAATGCTCCTGACGGGCTCTCCACGATCACCTCGTCCCCCTCGACGAGGCAAATCACATGAACCCCGCCATTGGTATGATGATCTACCTTTTTTGTGAACCAGTGGCGGCGGGTTTCGATAAACTCACGTTCGTGCAGACCGGTGCTCTCCTCTATCCAGCCGTCTCCCTGAGCCACTACCTGAATGTGATTTACCAGATTTTCTTTGGTCCATTGGGTGGTCCGGTCCCATTGGATCACCTTCTTCCCATGTTCGATATTGATCGGCCGGGGTTTACCGTCCATTCCGAGCCTGCCCCAGTCCCACAATTTGAATGTGAAAATATAGGGTGTTGCGCTGATCTCCAAAACCATGCTGCTTTTCCCCGAGCAATGGATTGTTCCGGCAGGAATCAATACATGATCGTGTTTTTTCATCGGCCAGGTCTGTACGTGTTTTTGGGCATCAAACGATTTTCCTCCTGCCTGCGCCTCTTCGAGTTCAGCCATCATCGCATCAGGGTTTACCCCCTCTTTGAGCCCAAGATAGACAATTGCGTCATCCCCGGTTTCCATCATGTAATAGCTTTCATCCTGGGTATAATGCATCCCGAATTTCTCCTGGATATATTCGGTTAGCGGATGGACCTGAAGACTCAGGTGACCCCCTTCCATGGTGTCAAGGAAGTCGAACCGGATTGGGAACTCATCCCCAAACCGGCCGTGAACCGGGTCGCCAAGCAGCTCACGCGGATGACGAAATACCAGGTTAATGGATGGTATCTCAATCACATCGTCACCAAATTTGAGCAGAAGGCTGTTCTCTTCGGGAACACAATTGAAACACCAGGCGTAATTGGGAGCCGAGGGATCGAGATTACAAACCTCTTTCATCCACTGTCCGCCCCACGGCCCCGGATCAAAGAACGGCACTACGCTGAACGGCCGGTTAATGGCCAATTCCATACCCTCTAAAATGGCTTTCCCCTCAACAAGTTTGGGCTCATTGATTTTATTGGTGTCGAGCAGGAAATCTATTTTATCGAAGAGTGTCTTCTTCAACCGGTCACATACGCGCCAGTCTACAAAGAAGCCCTGTTTATAAAGTAACATCCAGTCGGCGGTATCCCTGTTTTTCACCCCGAGATTATCCACCAGGTGTTTGCGCATCCGCAACTGGATCTCCCAGCGGGCCATATCGGCGTAGACCAATAAATCGGGTTTTAGATATAACAAGGATGCTCCGTAGCCGTAAATCAAGATCACCCCTTCATCTATCCCTTCGATCTGTTTCTGAAATGTTTTTACTTTTTCGGGATCGAAATAAGCTTCGATGGTCAGTCGGGTCAGAAATCCAAATATCCGGTCGTTGGTAACGTCAGGGAAAGTCCGCTTTTTGATCTCCTCCTCAGGCAGCATAAAATCCGAAGCATCGATAAAAACCGAGGGTTTCAGTCCGGACTGAAGATTGGCAACCAGCTCCTCATGGATGACCCCCTGGTATGTTTCGACGACCACGAACTTTTTCTTATTCGGGATTTTATGGATTGCCCGGGATAACCTGGCGCAAATATCGTCCCACCCGTTTTCAACCCGGTATTGCTTATTCCTTACTTCAACAACCGGCAGGTTATTGAATTTTGAAGGTTTTTTTAAATAGCTTTTTGTCATAGTATTATAATTTTTCGTCTTATGGTTGTGGAGTAGTTGACGGTAGATATTCCTTTGGTAAATTATCCGCCGACACTATATTTATTAAATTCCTGCAAATTCATTCTCAAGTTCTTCAAGCGTTTTTCCCTTTGTCTCCGGAATATATCGCCAGACATACAACGAGTTGGCCAGGCAGATCACGGCGAAAATCAGAAAGGTGATCCCTCCGCTTAGTTTCTCAAGCATAACCGGAAATGTGATGGTTACGATGGTGCAGGCGATCCACAGAGTGACAATGGCAACCGACATCCCTTTGCTGCGCAACCGGTTGGGGAATAATTCGGCAATGACCACCCAAACTGCAGGTCCGAGTGAGGCGCTGAAAAAAGCGATATATCCCATGATAAACACAAGTACCATAATCCCTGAGGTCTGCTTCATAAAATAGAGGGTTGATAAACCCAAAAGCATAGTCATCATACCGGCAGAACCAATCATCAGTAATAATCTGCGGCCAAACCGATCGATCAGCGCCATGGCGATCAGGGTGAAAATCACATTGGTGCACCCAATGGCTATGGTCTGGAGCAAGGCTGTGCTGTTTGAGTCGCCTACACTGGCAAATATCTTGGGTGCATAATACATGATCGTATTGATTCCGGTAATCTGCTGAAAAACAGCCAGTATAATTCCGATAAACAAAAGCGGCCTTATCCTGGGTTGTATCAGATCACTGAAAACTGCCTCCTGATGGATCTTCAGCGTCTCCCCGATCTCCCGCAATTCAGCGCTGGCAACCGCTTCACCGGAGGTTTTGATCAGGATGCTTAGCGCTTCGGCATTACGCATTCTGGCGACCAGCCACCTCGGACTTTCAGGAACCAGAAACAGACTGAAAAAAAGCAATATTGCCGGTGCAGCCATAACGAGCAGCATCCAGCGCCAGTTGTTTACACCGGTGCCTGCGAGCAGGTAATTGCTGAAAAATGCAACCAGAATACCGGTAACGATGGCCAGTTGATTCAGTGAAACAAGCGAACCCCGGTATTTGGCGGGCGCCAGTTCAGCAATATACATGGGCGAAAGAATTGAGGCAACACCCACGGCAAGTCCCCCCAGAATCCGGGCAATCAAAAAGTATTGCAGCGAATGGGCCGAAGCGCTGCCGATCGCCGAGATGAAAAACAGCAGTGCCGCTACCATCAGTACCTTTTTTCGTCCGTAGTGATCACCCGCTTTGCCGGCCAGAAATACCCCGGCAATACAGCCAAAGAGCAGACTGCTCACCGTCCAGCCCACCCCCGCTTCAGATAAGCCAAAATAGGGCTGAATAAAATTGAGGGTTCCCGAAATCACTGCAGTATCGAAACCGAACAGAAGTCCGCCCAGCGCTGCGACCACTGATATCATTAAAACATACCGGTTCATAGCTTAAAATTTAAAAGTCAGATTGTGTTGTCATGGTTAATCATGCTTCATTTTGCCGATATCATCATGTATGGCACCTTATTAATTATGAAATCGCCATTATCATTAATCATTTCGCCGTTATGATTAATCATTTCGCCATTATCATTAATCATTTTGCCGTTATCATTAATGATTTCGCCGTTATCATTAATCATTTTGCCGTTATGATTAATCATTTCGCCGTTATCATTAATCATTTCGCCATTATCATCATGTTTGGCGCCTTATTAATTATGAAATCGCCATGATCATATTTTATTATTCAGATACAAACGCCGGATTTCCGTCAATTTCAATCAACCGCGCCGAAAAGCCGTTCCTGGCAATTTCATCATAATCGTGACCGGCATCGGATGGCCAGCAAGCGCCGACGACCAGATTTTCGTCGCCGGTATTGGCTAAACGGTGGGCAATATCGTTTCCGATGTAATGGAGAGATCCTGGGTAAACCTCTTCTCCCCAGGTATTCCGGTCGCGATCCATAAGAATAAGGACCCCATTTCCCTGAACACCCCAGTAAAACTCAGCCCGGTCTGACTGTGCATGAAAATGCCCCTTGGTCATAAAATATTCCCGGCCCACCTTCCCGGGTCTGATGGTTGAGGTTCCAAAAAACAATCCCCCGCAAGTCTCTTCTGCGACCGGTTGCCACGACTGAACCTGGTATATTATCGTCCGGGAAGGGAGCGTTTTCAGGGCCTCCTGATCCTGGAAGATCGGGGCAATTTCATCCAGATGTCGCTGTTGGAAATTGACCGGTAATCCCGTCAGGTTAAAATTGGCTACCCTAAATTCCACAGGTGACCTTAATATTTTCAAATGGCTCATTTCACTTCGGGGTTTAACTGGTAAAACGAATAATCGGCAGACTGACCGATTTTAAGGAATCTTCGGCTGATCACGGGGCTCCCGTTTTCAGGGGTAAATTCGGCAACAAGAATATAACCGCCGGCGATAGGTGGCAGGAGCAAAGAAACCGGGATGTCGGTTCTTACCAATGAATTCAGTTTTACCGGAAAGGTTTGCTCTGAGATACTCTTCCCCTGCTGGTTAATCAGCCTGATTTTAACCGATCCGCTGGCCGGGGTGGTGAGGTTGTTAATTCCAGCGAGGTTAAACAACAAGGGTGATCCAGGCTCGTGAGGCTTCATGCTTTTAACATACCGTTCGTCTGTCAGATTGATATAGGTTGCAGCCGGGGCAAACGCATGGCGGAACCAGTCGAGCGTTGGTGAGGGCTTCAGATCTTTAATATTCCCCATAAACCAGTCGCCGGTGTAACCATAGTTATTGGCAAGGTAACAGAATGCAAGAACTCCGGCCGGATTAGGGTTGCTTCTGAGCCATTCGGTCTCCAATTCCATCCAGTAAGCCTGGAATTCCCGGTTCTGGCCGGGGGTCGATTCTGAGCCTAAATAGTATTTGTACAGGAAGAGGGTCAGCTTGCTTGGTGTCCCGTTTCGCCAGAGCCACACCCATCCATATTCATTGATAAGCTGAGGAACCCCGGCGCCATCTATTCGTTGGATCACCTCTGGTTTGAAATTCAGGTTCCCCAGGGGATAGGGATTTTTCTCAAATTCCGCAAATGATTTCCAGGGCATAGGACCCTGGTAGGGATGGGGCTCGTCCATTTCATCCTGAGGCATCTGGTCGGTTGTCATATATCCGGAATCCCAGATTCGCGTAGGATCGAGTATCTTTAATTCGGGAATCAGGTGATTTCCAATATAATCATCCCAGTTTTCGTTGATTGCATCCCAGATTGCAATACTGGGGTGGTTCCCGTCGGACCAAACCCAATCGGTATATTCTTTGCGCAGCTGATCGTCCCATCCATGATTTTGCCAGTAAAGCCATTCATTCTGAAACATCAGCCCGTATTCGTCGGCAAGGTCATACCAGAAATCGGGGGCTATACCGACACAGATCCGCATCATATTCCAGTTGAGCTTTTTGGGAAGGTCAAACAACAGTTTCTTCACCCATTCATGATCCCAGACCAGGTTCCCGCAGTCGGGATCTTCAAAGAAGCGCTGGAGTGTAACATTGGTCCCTCTGAGGATGATCTTTTCACCATTTAGGTAGAAAAACTTCCCTTTCCGGGTAAAGTCGCGCATCCCGAACTGTTTGGTCAGTGAATCAGATCTATCCCCGGCACTTTGCATCGTTGCGTGAACCAGGTACAGAAACGGTTTGTCGGGGCTCCATTTGGTAAACTCCGGCATAGGAACATCAACCATTAATTCTGTGAGGTTATCCCTTTTGGCAATCATCCGGTGGCTTTTATGAGCCACAATCTTACCCGATATTTTTTCAGCGACTGAAACTTCAAATGTCACAGAATCACCCATGGCATCGCCGACAAAGATCTGGGCAGGCCGAAGATTCCTAATCATTGCCTTGACGGTTATCATTTTATTGGCAACCGATGGCAAGGCGATCAGGCGGTTGATACGCACTTTCCCGGTGAACGAAAGGAGTACGTCATCCCAGATTCCGGGGAGATAGTGCTCTTTCTCCTTGTCCGTTCCCCCGGCTGCTTCACTGGGTAGCCAGGTCCGGTCGCCCACTTTGATCAGGATTTCGTTTTCGGCACCAAACTTTATTGCCCTGGTAATGGGAAACTCAACCGGCGTATAGCAGGCCATGGAGGTGCCCATGTCAAATCCGTTAATATATACCTGGGTCACATACTGGCTTTTTTTGATCGTGATCATCGCCTCCCCGGCTTCCATATCCTTGGGAATATAAATTGTCCTGCGATACCAGCTGTAACGCGGGGTATAATCGATATTATAGAGATTGTGCTGATCCTTTGGCACTACCTTATCCGCCCGTTTAAAAAACTTGTCGTAATCTTCAATCCTGGGTGTTGCCAGATGGACCAAACCCGGGACAGGAATGGTCCGGGTGAATTTTGCCGGCGGAAATGCATTGGTGGTCTGATCAAATTCCCATATTCCATTCAAATTGATGATCGTCCGCGGGGTTTGTCCGGCCAATACGGTCATTCCACTGAACAACAGGAGAAAGAAGAGGCGTAAGATTTTCATTTTTAGTTATGTTGAAGGTTATTTTTCTAATGTGTACTTTGACACAGGAAACATCGTAACCCTGAATTTAGTGGTTCCGTATGGGACCAGGGTGATTTTAACAGACACGCCATTTTCGACCGGTCTATCCGGAAGGACGCTATTTTCTCCCGGTTTCCAGGGAAATTCCACCGCGTTTACCGTAAGCTGTACCGGGGCATCGATGGCCCAGCTCCAGTGTGCGGGCATCTTATTCCGCTTAACAGTAATCTTTTGTGAGGCTTCTCCCGGTTTTACATCCAGGGCGAAATTGAATTTTATCCCTTTGACCTCGTGATCAGGGTCGATATCCGGTATTGGAAACGAAAACAGGAGGGGTCCATAGTAAACGCAGCCATAGGGGTTGCGGATTGTGGTATCTTTTGCCATTTTGTGGTAATTGTTGAAATAAGAGATCTGAGGATAGGGTGTCTCGTTACCAGTTACCACGTTGGCCGTCATTGGTAATCCTAATTCGATCTGGTCATTGGTTTTCCATTTTTGGAATAAGCGGATAAAGCCATGCTCCTGTTTGTCGATTTTCAGAGATTTCCCATTCACTTTTAGCCACGGATTTGCGCACCATGCGGGAATGCGCAGATAGAGCGGAAATTCGGCCGGTTCTGAAGGGGTAACCGTCAAGCGAATCACCTCATCAAAGGGATAACTCGTCTGGCAGTTAATGGTTACCGATCTGTTTTTGGCGACGGCAGCTTTCACCTTGCAGGGTCCGTACAAAGTGGCAGCCAGACCATGATCGGAGGTGGCCATCCACATATTTTCAATAAAGTTGGGAAGTATCCTGCAATTGTTACCCACACAACACAATACCGGATGACCAAGTTTTGTGAATTTGAAACACTCTTTTCCGGGAGCAGCAGGTTCCTCACCCGGCAATTGATTGCTGTAACGGTTCATGCTCTGATAATAACACATGGTAGAAAAATCGCGGGCAACCGGAGCCGGGGCAGCATTAAAGAATATGGTCTCAACCTTATCGGAGTATTTTTCCTCTCCGGTGATCTCCAGAAGCCGGTTAAAGGTGTTTATCGCAGCAGAGATGTCGCAGGTTTCAATATTTCGGGTAGCACCAATGCCGGCATGAAACTCCTCGCCGGAAGTAAGACCAACGGGTAGCAAATTGGTCCTTTCCGCCCATTCCAGCCCTTTTAGGGTGGCGTCGAGATCACTGTGGTTCCCGCTGGAAAGGTAAAGTAAGGCCGGAACCCGAATGTTTTCATAAAAAATTACGTTGTGACCAGGCTGCAGTTTGCCGGCATTCCATTTGGCAGCAAGGGTCTGGTATTCTTTTGTCCTTCCAAAACTGCTGATGTTGTTGCGAATAACCGTGTCGCCTGTGAGAAGGTAGGTGTCAATCATCGGTTCAATATTGACTGAGCCGGAGACTGCCCTGAAATGTTCGATCAGCCGGGGAAGGGAGTAATTCCGGTAGACCTTCGTCAGAGCCTGTAAAATCTGCTTTTTTCCGGAGGCCTGATAATAGGCAACCAGGGCACGCCCCATGTGGGAATGGGCCCAGCTGTTGAATTCCACCCATCCCTGGGTGCTGTCGATCAGCGCTTTGGGTGGAAGCCAGTAGATAAAGGATTGACCGCCTCTCAAAACCCCGGCTACCACTGTGTCAAGCCGGGCGGATGACTTTCTGATCAGAGCCGAATCGTTAAGTATAAAACCGAGCCTGATGGCGCCATCGAGCCAATAGCTGCATTGCTCAAGCGGCCACCCTCCTCCGTTGGGTGTTGCTCCCTTTGCCTTGAAACCATATCCTTTCCAGGCCTCCCCAAATGTGGGTGTATATTCATCCAAATGACCTGTTATTCCATTAGCCGCATCTTTTGCCCAGTCGAGAATCCACCCCCTGGGAGCCACCGCACCGGGCGCAAGGGGAGTGAATACAGGTGAAACTTTGAGTCCTGAACTGTTTTTAATCATGGTCTCCGTTACCTCCGAAACCCCTTTCAGGGTAAAAGACATCAATCCTGTTGCAATCAAACAGAGGAGAAGGATCCGCATTGTAATTCTCTTTTTCATAATTCGAATTATAGGTTACCCGGTATTTAAAAGGAGTTCCGTAAAATAAGCCTGAAGGGGTTATCCATTTTTTCCCGCTTCCCCTCCAGGATCATCCTGGCCATGCTTTTTCCCATCTCTGCAAAATCGGTCGATAGGGTAGTTATTCCTGATGCTACAATACCTTTCAAAGGCGCTTCATTATAGGATACAATTCCCATCTCCGTTCCGAGAGTCAGTTGTTTCGCAAGGGAATGACGGACCAGAAATTCCAGGTCGCGGTCATCAACAACCACGAAAGCATCGCCCGGTTCTATTGCGAAGCCTTGAATTTCGTTGATCACCTCAAAATTAACAGGATGTTGTTTGCAGTAATCGCGAAATCCGGTCACAATATCCCGGAAATGGGACTTCTGATGCCGGATGACCAACACAATCCGCTGGTATTTAGCGACGAGGTGAGAATTTTTTTTCAGAATCCGGTAGATATCGCGTTCAAAGTCCTGACAGACATATGGGTATCGCTCCCTATATTTATTACGACCCTGGTCAAGGATAAATGTCTTGTTATCTGGTAGTTTAGCAATGATCGAAGGCGCCTCCGGGTGATCCACCGGCATTATAACATATTCAGAGTAGTCGCCGATTGCCCCTTCAATGATGGTCTGAAACATTTTCAGATTATTGTGGTGAAAAAAAATCTGTTCACTTCCATCTTTTTTCAGCTCCTCTTTAAACGAATCGTATAAATCCTCCTTGTAGGCCGTCAAGCGGTCAAAAACCAGCAAGACCTTATGCTTGTAACCGCTGTTCTGGTTTTGAATAAAATAGCCTTTTCCAACCTGGGATGTGATTATTCCTTTGGATTTCAATTCATTATAGGCGGATATTACCGTATCCTGAGACAATCCATATTGGCGGCAAACCATATTTAATGAAGGGATTTTATCCCCTTTCCTGAGCTCGCCGGTTTTGATTTTCTGCCGGATCGCCTCAATGATCTGCCGGTACTTCGGAACCGACGGGTTATTTTCAAACCCGATATCGATGATCCTTGTCATTTGGATAAAAGAGTGATATTGGTCACTTTGCGGGGAACCCAGACCTCCATTTCCCCTTCACCACGGTTGGCCCATGCATAGCAGGGAATTGCCGTAATCTCCTGCAGGGAGGTTGCAATTGATTGCCCTTCACCCGATACTTTCACTACCGGAACTTTTGACCGGATGGTTATGATTCCTCCTAATAGTGCCGGATCGAAGATGGGTGTAAAATCAGCCAGATCGGGAAATATAATATTTCTGGCTTTCCCGTTATTATCCGCATGTTCGAGGCAATAGACCAGCGGGCCGCGCTGAAGCGCCACAAGCCCTTTGTTTGCGTGGATATTTTCATTCGAAATCACCCTTTCAATAGTCATGGGGAGTTGTACAGATATCTCATCCCCTTTTTCCCATTCACGGTCAATAACCGCATAACCTCTATCCATTGTGAAAGTTATCTCCTTTCCGTTCAGCTTGACGGAGATTGGGGTTATTCGCGGATTCAAATAGGCGTACGCATCTCCCGGGACCGGTTTATTCACCGCCCACCCGGGAATCCGGACAAATAGTTTTTTATTTATTTTTGAATCGGGCGAAATTTTTATGCTCATATTTCCATCCCACGGATAATTCCCGTGCTGGGCAATCGAAATGGAGTGTTTACCAAAAGGAATTGCAGTATTACTGGCAATAAATAAATTGACATAGATTCCCTCAGGCGATGTGGCGTAGATATAATTCCCGATTGAGGCTACCAATCGGGCGATATTCGACGGACAGCAGGCACAGCCGAACCATTCACTTCTTGAATAGCTCCCTGCTGAGGCCAGCGGGTTTCCGTAGAAAAATTTATCACCGCTTAAAGACAATCCGGACAATGCCCCATTGTATAAACTTCGTTCCAGCACATCGATATACTTACTTTCGCCGGTCATCAGGTTCATCCGCTGATTCCATAAAATCATTCCCACTGAAGCGCAGGTTTCGCAATAGGCATTCTCATTGGGCAAATCATAATCTTTGGTGAACCCCTCATTTGCGCCGGATGATCCGATTCCACCGGTGAGGTACATATTTTTTCCAACCAGATTTTCCCAGATACTCAATAAGGCGGGGAGATATCTGGTCTCCTTTTTAGCTGCGGAAACATCGGCTACACCCGTATACAAATACATGGCGCGAACGGCGTGACCTTCAACTCTCTTTTGATCTTCAAAAGGGATATCATTTTGGTCATATTTGGGATTCCTTTTGGCCCCCTGGTAATACCCATGTCCCCGTTGCTCAATGTACCAGGTTGCCAGATCGAGGTATTGCTCATCATTGGTGGCATGATATAATTTCACCAGGGCCAGTTCGATCTCCTCATGGCCTGAAATCCAGTGGCGTCCGGCTAACCGAAAGGTTGAATCAATGTGTTTTACCATCCCGATTCCCACATCCATTAATTTTCTTTTGCCCGTTGTATTAAAATAGGCGATTCCGGCTTCAACCAAATGCCCGGCACAATAGTCTTCATGTTTATCCATGTCACTCCACCTGTTCTCCAGACCGGTCAGGGTAAAGAAGGTATTGATATACCCGTCGGGTTGTTGTGCGGCTGCTATTTTGTCAATCCACTCGTCCGCTTTTTTTTCAATGGCCGCATCGGGATGATTCTTTAACGAATAGGCTATCGCTTCGAGCGCTTTGTAAACATCGGAATCGTCGAAGAAGATCCCTTCGTGCTTACCGCTTTTTGCAGCTACCTTTTCAAAATTCCTGATTCGACCTGTTTTTGCTTCGGTATAATTGATGCAGGCATCCAAAGTCACGGTGGCAACTTTATCTATTTTAGGTGTCCAGAAATTATCGTTGATGGTCACTTTGGAGAAATTAACCGGTACAATCTCCCCATTCATTTGCTGAGCCGAAAGCAATAAACTCAGGATGGCAATAGCTGCCACGGCTATAAATTTTTTCATTGGGATCGTGAAGTTAAAGGTTCGTCATTGAATATCAACCGGTTTTAGCAGTTAAAACCTCTTGGTAGTACTATGCAATTATAAGGATTATTCAGATGCATGGTATCAGCGCATTAAAATATTTTTAATGAATAAGTCCGAAATTCTGTACCTCTCAGATCACTCCGGGCTGAAGGTTTTTTCATAGGATTGGTGCATAAAAAACTCCCGCCAAGTCACAGAGCCGATGAGTTTTATCTCTGTGCGGCCTGGCTTGGCGGGATTATGAAAATAAACGCATCCCGGTCCCGGGACTTTGCGCATCGTTATTTACAGACTCCAGCCCTTCCGGTACTCATAATGAAGGAATTTGTCGGCTTCAGGCAGATTGGGAAAACCGAATTTTACAGGATCCCAGTTTAGAACCTGGGTACTCATTTTCTCTTTCAGCTCCTTGCGCAAGGCTATATTTCCCATAAGGACCGTTTCGGTCAATGGCCCTGCCCAGTCAAAATTTGAACCCGCAGGAGCGCCACCTTTGCAGGCGTTTATCCACTCCTCTTCATGACCGGGGGAGGATGGCAGGTAAGGTGTTGGTACCTTATACGAATCCCTTAATGACTTTGGAAGAATCTTGTCATCGAGAATTTTCCCCTTGTCACCGATGTAAAGGGTGCCCCCCGAACCCATTTGCAACCCTTGGTCAAGTTCCGGAATCCGCATCGGACGCAATCCACCATCATACCAGGTAAGGGTAACGGGCACCATATTTTCACGTGCGGGAAACTCATAACGGATCATTGACCCCGAAGGGTATGACTCCTGGTTTACCAGGGTAGAGACCGCCTCGATGCTGGTCGGGTATTTAAGTTTGAGGGCGCGAAATACCGGGTCAAGCGAATGGCATCCGATATCGCCCAATGAACCGGTTCCGAAGTCCCACCACCCCCGCCAGCTAAAGGGATGATAAGCAGGGTTGTATGGCCGCATTGGCGCCGGTCCGATAAAGAGATCCCAGTCAAGTTCAGCCGGAACCGGAGGTGTATCAACCGGCCGGGCAATACCCTGGGGCCAGTAAGTATCGGTAAATCCCCGGTTGGGTCGGTCGGTCCACACATGAACTTCGCGGATCTGGCCAATGACTCCGTCCCAGATCATCTCTCTAAGGCGGCGTGTCGGCTCGCCTGCCTGCCCCTGGTTTCCCATCTGGGTAGCGACTTTATATTCGCGGGCAGCCAGTGTCAGCACTCTTGCTTCATGCACCGTATGGGTAAGCGGTTTTTGGGTAAAGGTATGTTTGCCCCGTTTTATCGCTTCAAGGCTGATTATCGCGTGGGTATGATCGGGGGTTGCGATGATCACCGCATCAATGTCTTTTTGATTATCAAGCATGAGCCTGTAGTCTTTGTATTGTTTTGCCTTCGGATAAAGGGCAAATACCTTTTGGGTTGGCTCCCTCCAGTCGATATCACACAGAGCCACAATATTTTCTGTCTTTGCAACCCGGGAGATATTCCCTTTTCCCATTCCTGCAATGCCAATCCCGGCAACATTTAGTTTGTCACTGGGGGCAAGGTGGCCCAATCCTGAAACTGCATGAGCCGGAACAATCATAAACCCGGCTGAAGCCAAGGTGGAATTACCTATGAATCCTCTGCGGCTCATGGGTGTCGAAGCGCTGTTTTTCATAAATGGAATATTTAAGGTGAGAAGTATCGTTGGTGATCAGTACTACAAATTTATAAATTACTTTTATAAAAGATTTTAAAAAAGCCAGATTTTACCACAAAAAAACTTAATGTATGAGTTAAGAATTACATATTATTATTGAATATTTGCGATATACATTAAATATTTAGTTTATATGTGCTATATTTGCGTTATGAATTAAAGAAAATTCTAAATACATGAATTATATTATACGACCGATTTATACGGAAAGAGTAAAACCGTATATTGGAAAGCAGATCATTAAGGTGTTAACTGGTCAGCGTCGGGTCGGGAAGAGCTGCATCATGTTGCAATTGATGGACTATGTTAAATTTGAAATCCCAACTGCAAATATTATTTACATTAACCGTGAAATGGATCAATATTCGCATATTCAAACGAGTAACGATCTGAATGAATACTTGCAGGATAAATTTATTAATGAACGCGCAAATTTCTTATTTATAGATGAAATTCAGGAAATAGATTCATTTGAGTTAACAATTCGAAGCTTATTTGCTGAAAATAAATGTGATATATTCTGCACCGGGAGTAATGCGGCAATGCTTTCAGGAGAATTGGCAACCACACTTTCTGGAAGGTATATTGAGTTTAATATTCACAGTTTGAGTTTTTCAGAATTCTTAATCTTTCATCATTTGGAGCAAGGGATTGATAGTTTAATAAAGTTCCTTACATATGGGGGAATGCCTTATTTGGCAAATATGGGACTTTCTGATGATTTGCCATTTGAATATCTGAAGAATGTCTATTCTACAATTTTGCTGAAAGATGTTGTTTCGAGGGAAAATATACGAAACATTTCTTTTCTTGAGAATCTTGTTTTATATCTTGCAGACAATATCGGGAGCCTATTTTCCGCAAACAATATCAGCAAATTCCTTAAATCGCAGCGGATTGAAATTTCTCCTCAACTCACGATGAATTATCTGCGCGCCCTTTCAAAGGCCTATTTTGTACATAAGGTGGTGCGCTCTGAAATAGGTGGATTAAAAATATTTGAGATTGGCGAGAAATATTACTTTGAGGATTTAGGACTAAGAAACGCGTTAAAGGGATTCAATGAGAAAACGGATATCCATAAACTTCTTGAAAATGCGGTTTATTTGCATCTTTTACAATGTGGATACCGGATTTATGTTGGTAAAATAGATCATAAGGAGATTGACTTTGTTGCCGACAGAAATGGTCTGAAAGTATATATTCAGGTTTGTTTGCAGGCTACAGAAAAATCTACTTCAAGCAGAGAATTTGGTAATCTGTTGATGATCAGAGATAACTATCCGAAATATGTGATTACTCTCAATGATTTAATAATCGGCAACGATTACAGGGGAATCAAGCAGTTGAATCTTGTTGATTTTCTGTTGCTGGAATTATAGCCTATATTACCCCGGTTTAATCCCCCAACGTCTTCATTTTAAAGATCTCCTGCGTTGCCGGCACATGTTCTTTTATCATGATTTCCTCCATCTGTCTTACAATTTCGGGATATTTTGTTGAAACATCGTGCAATTCCTGTATATCGGTTTCGAGGTTAAATAGCTGGAGATTGAGGTTTCCCTTTTTAATATCCTGCCTGATTCCCTTCCACTTTCCAAGCCGGACGGCCTGCTGACCGTCTGTTTCGGGAAACTCCCAGTAGAGGTAAGGGTGAGCATTTTGTTTTTCCCCCAGAAGTTCAGGAAGGAAACTTATACCATCCATCTGTGCCGGTGTTTGTATTCCGGTCAGTTCACAAAAAGTTGGTAAAACATCCCAGAAGGCAGAAATATGGTTACTGACTGCCCCTTTTTTGATCTTTCCAGGCCAGCTGGCAATCATCGGCACCCTGATCCCCCCTTCATGTGTAAAACCCTTTCCCCAGCCAAATTCATTTTTGAATGGCCCGGCGCTTCTGAACCAGGGAGAATCTGCCCCGCCGGTATAGGTAGGTCCGTTATCGGAGGTAAAGATAATCAGGGTATTATCATAGAGTCCGAGTGATTTAAGTTGGGTAATCAATAATCCCACCTGCTCATCGAGGTAGGAGATCATCGCAGCATATCCGGCGTGCGGGTACCGGTGAGGGAAATATCCTTGATCGCCAATATAGGGCTTCTCATCCCCGAATTTTTTAACGTAATAGTCAACCCAGCGTTGCGGCGCCTGAATCGGTACATGGGGGATTGTTGTGGCCCAATACATAAAGAACGGATGATTTTTGTTCTGATCCACAAATTCTGTCAGTTCCTGAAACATCGGATCACACGCATATTCATTTAAGGTAAATTTTGTATAGCTTTTAAGGTCATAAGGATCGGCACCTTTTTCAAGCGGGGTGTCGGGTGAAATAGTATCGTTATTCAGATAAACCCTGCGATCGTTTTTGTATAAATGAACCGGATAATAGGTATGGGCCTGTCGCTGGCAGTTGTAGCCGTAGAAAAAATCGAATCCTTTATGAAGCGGGGTACTGTTTGTCTGCGGAGCTCCCAAGCCCCATTTCCCGACAATCCCATTGGTGTAACCTGCCGTTTTCAATAGCTCAGGAAAAGTAATCTCATTCTCCGGAAGGGGACGCTGACCCTCCAGGGTAGAATCGGCCAGCATCGCCCTGTAATCGCGTACTTTCCCCCGTTCAGCCCATTCATCGTTTCCGCGGATATAGGAATGCCCCGTATGTTTACCGGTAAGCAGCGAACAACGGGAAGGGGCGCAAACAGGCGCACCGGAATAGTGTTGCGTAAACCGCATCCCTTCGGCTGCAAGTTTGTCGATATTGGGTGTCTCAATCAGTTTCTGACCATAACAGCCCAGATCGCCGTAACCAAGGTCATCTGCCAGGATAAATATGATATTCGGTTTTATGATTTTATTACCGGTGGTTATTTTTGCATCTCCAGGTTGAGGAAAAATGAATGTTAACGAAAGGGCAGAGGTTAAAACTATTTTATTCATCTTTTTGCGATAAACGGATGGATAAAATTACCATTATTAATTATTTTTCCTTCATGCTTGGTAGTATAAATCAGATTGTTTACTTTTGCACTCCAATTGTTCGGATTGGCTTTAAAAGAGGAGATGTCGGTCTCCCGCCTGCCGGACCCAAATAAAAATAAATTGTAAGAATGTACGCAATTGTAGAAATCGCCGGACAACAGTTTAAGGTTGAAAAAGAAAGAAAGGTTTATGTTCATCGTCTTCCTCAGGATGAAGGTGCAGATGTAACGTTTGAAAAAGTTTTATTGGTTGACAATGAGGGTGTTATCAGTGTTGGTGCCCCGGTAGTTGAAGGTGCAAAAGTTACTGCCACAGTGCTTAAGCATCTCAAAGGTGACAAAGTGATCGTTTTCAAGAAGAAACGCCGTAAGGGTTACAAGAAGAAAAATGGTCATCGTCAATACCTGACTCAGATTCAAATTACAGAAATTTTAGCGTAAATTTTAAAAAAGATTATTCATGGCACATAAAAAAGGAGCCGGTAGTTCGAAGAACGGCCGCGAATCTCAAAGTAAACGCCTGGGCGTAAAAATTTATGGTGGTCAAGCTGCTGTTGCTGGTAATATCCTTATTCGTCAGCGCGGAACGGCACATCACCCGGGTGCAAATGTTGGTATTGGCAGAGACCATACCCTTTTTGCACTGATCGACGGAACAGTGGAATTCCAGAAGAAAAGAAACGATAAATCGTATGTTTCTGTTCTTCCGTTCACTGCTGTAGAGTAAATCCGGAATTAAGAATACGGGTATCATCTCCTGTTTTATTACCACGGTAATGGAACAGGAGATTTTTTATTTGTACTTTTGAGCCTATAGAAACCACAGAAACATAAAGAGATGTTAAATTTAAAATTCATCCAGGACAACCCTGAATTGGTAATTGAAAAACTTGCAGTAAAGCGGTTCGATGCCCGTGCAATCGTTGAAAAGGTAATTGAGCTCTATATAAAACGGAATGAGGTTCAGAACGAGGCGGAAAGCCAAAAAGCTGAAATGAACCGGATCTCCAAAGAGATTGGCCTATTGATCAAAGGGGGGAAACTGGCCGAAGTTAATGGGTCAAAGGAGCAAACAGTAAAACTCAAGGAGCAGATTAAAAATTTTGAAGGGGAGTTTGCTCAGATCGATCAGGAGCTTGCTCAGCTTCAGGTATTGCTTCCCAATCTTCCTTCTGCGTTGGTTCCCGCCGGAAAAGGGGCCGAAGATAATGAGATTGTGGCCACAGGCGGCCAAATGCCCAATTTGCCTGCAGGAGCGAAGCCTCATTGGGAGTTGGCATCACAATATAACCTGATCGACTTTGAACTTGGAGTTAAAATAGCCGGCGCCGGATTTCCGGTATACAAAGGCTTTGGAGCCAGAATTCAGCGTGCGTTGATTAACTTCTTTCTGGATCAGGCACGTGAACATGGATACCAGGAAGTTCAGCCTCCCTACCTTGTTAATGAAGCCTCCGGATTTGGCACCGGGCAGCTTCCCGACAAGGAGGGGCAAATGTATCATGATGCAACAGATAATCTGTACCTGATCCCAACTGCTGAGGTTCCTGTAACCAATATTTTCCGCGATGTAATTGTGGAAGAGAAAGATCTGCCAATCAAAACAACGGCCTATTCGGCTTGTTTTCGCCGGGAGGCAGGCTCTTATGGTAAGGATGTGCGTGGCCTAAACCGCCTCCACCAGTTTGACAAAGTGGAGATCGTCCAGGTAGCCCATCCCGATAAATCGTACGAATCTCTAACCGATATGGTCGCTTATGTTCAGACACTTGTTGAAAAACTTGGGCTGCCCTACCGGATCCTGCGGTTATGCGGCGGAGATATGAGCTTTACCTCGGCCCTTACCTATGATTTTGAAGTGTGGTCCGCAGCTCAGGAGCGGTGGCTGGAGGTATCGTCGGTCTCCAATTTTGAGTCGTTCCAGGCCACCCGACTTAAACTTCGTTTTCGCGAGGAGGGGCGGGCAAAACCTGCAATAGCCCATACACTCAATGGAAGCGCACTGGCACTGCCCCGGATCGTTGCCGCAATTCTGGAGAATTATCAGACCCCTGATGGAATCGTTATCCCCAAAGTTTTGGTTCCTTATTTGGGAGGTTGTGAAATCATCCGGTAGTCTCAAAGATTGAAACAAAATCATTTTGGACAGCCGTGAAAATTTACACCATGAATTGGTATTTTTAAGAAACCAGCTCTTTTTTTAACATTTGTTAATTATTTAATATTGGATTTACAGAAGCTAATAGCCATATTGATAATTGGTTAGAATTTCTGAGGAGTGCCTTTTACTGAATTACATGACTAAGTTCATTTCATTTCAGGCTAATTTTTCAAAATGGTGATTACATTTGCCCCTGTTTTCTTAAAAAAAATGTTAATATAATTAGGTTACTCTTTATGGATAAACAACATAGCGGCATTGCAAAAGTCTCTTTTGCCGGTTTAGTAATCACTTTAGGTATTGTGTTCGGTGATCTTGGAACAAGTCCACTCTACACGATGAATGCAATTATCAATGCATCAACAGTTTATAGTAAAGAGTTAATTTTTGGAGCTTTATCCTGTATCTTCTGGACGCTTACCCTTCAAACAACCATCAAGTATGTGATTATAACCCTGCGGGCAGATAACCATGGTGAAGGGGGAATATTTGCACTTTTTGCATTGATCAGAAAGAAAAATAACTGGATCGCCGTACTGACTATGATCGGGGGGAGCGCCCTGCTTGCCGACGGAGTCATAACCCCTTCAATTACCGTTACATCGGCTGTTGAGGGATTGAAACTGTTTTATCCCCATATTCCGGTAGTCCCCATTGTCCTGACAATATTATCGGTTCTGTTCTTTTTTCAGCAATTTGGGACAGGGTTTATGGGCAAGGCCTTTGGACCGGTGATGTTTATCTGGTTCTCCATGCTGGCAATGCTCGGATTGGGTTTTTTGGTTAAGGATCCGGGAGTGCTTGCTGCAATGAATCCGATGTATGCGTTTTTGTTTATTTCCAACTACCCCAATGCCGTAGTTTTGCTGGGAGCCGTTTTTTTGGCTACAACCGGTGCCGAAGCCTTATATTCGGATCTGGGACATTGCGGCATCCAAAACATCCGGATATCGTGGATGTTTGTGAAAATATCGTTGCTTATTAATTATTTCGGACAAGGGGCCTACCTGCTTAATCATATGGACCATATGAATAGTGCCAATCCGTTTTTTGCTATTATGCCACAGTGGTTTCTGCTGCCGGGCGTTTTAATCGCAACTGCGGCTTCGATCATTGCAAGCCAGGCCTTAATAAGCGGGTCCTATACCCTGATCAGCGAGGCCGTTTCACTGAATATCTGGCCAAAGATCAGGATAAACTATCCAACCGATATAAAAGGTCAGGTTTACATCCCTTTTGTAAACTGGTTCCTATGGGTAGCATGCACCTTTGTGGTTATCTATTTCGGTGAATCTTCAAAAATGGAGGCAGCCTACGGACTTTCTATCACTATAACAATGATCATGACAACTTCCCTGTTATCGTATCATTTAAGGAATCGGAAAGTTCCCCTTGCTTATATTATCCTATTACTTTTCGTCTTCCTATCGATTGAGGGAACCTTCCTATGGGCTAATCTGCATAAATTTGCCAATGGCGGCTGGCTAACCATTGCTTTGGCCTTTGTATTCTTCATTGTGATGTACGGCTGGTATTTTGGCCGGAAAATTAAGAATAAGTATATAAGTTTTGTGAATGTAAATAAGGATCCGGGCATTTTCAGAGAGCTGAGCGCAGATACCTCCGTCCCGAAAATTGCCACAAACCTGATTTATATTACCAAGGCAAACCGGCGCGACCAGATTGAATCGAAGATCATGTATTCAATTTTCAATAAACAGCCCAAAAGGGCCAGCACCTACTGGTTTCTACATATCGATAACCTGGAAACGCCCAATACCTTTGAATATATTGTCCATCATATTATTCCGGGTGTGTTGATTAAAGTTGATTTCAGACTTGGGTTTAAAATTGAACGCAAAATCAACCTGTATTTCAGAGAGGTAATTGAAGATCTGGTTAAGAGCAACGAAATAAGTATGGTCAGTCAGTATGAATCGTTGAAAACTCACAATATACCTGCTGATTGTCTTTATGTTAATCTGGATAGGATCTTAATCAGTGATTACAAATTACCGTTAAAGCAAAGCTTCATTATGGGGCTTCATAATTTCATCCGTAAGATCAGCATAAATGATGTTAAAGCCCTGGGACTTGATTCATCCAACGTTATTGAGGAAAAGGTGCCTATCGTTATCGAACAGCAGCTTAAAAAGAGAATCATACGGGTGAATCTCACTTAAACTGCCATATCCATTTGATTGCTTTAAAATTTTTTCACTGATTGGATCACTTTATTTTTTAAGGGCTAATTACGTTTTATTTGAATTCGGTTTTGGTTTGTAAGGACTCCATAATCCGAACCCATTTCGATAATTCAGCTTCCCTGATGATTAAAATGGTGCGATATTGCGGCAATCGCTCCCAGCCGAAAATTGAAAATATCCGGGTTGTGAATGACTACCTGGTTCGTGTTTTAATGACTGGAGAACAATTTTCGGGTATTATTCGATTTTTGTCATGTTGTCCTATTTTTGCTTATCCCCCCTTTCGTGGACAATGTTAATTATTGAATATCAATTCTTTTTGTTCCAAAAGGGAAACTAATAACCCAGGCAATTCCTCCACCGAAGCTGTCTGCATGAGCCTTTTCCGAAAAACCCATTGGTTATCCCGTGAGGAATTTTATCGGCTGATTCAAGTCCCGGAAACTTCCCGAAACTCATTCTGCCGGCTAATTCCCTCCTCTGCACTATTTTAATATATTGAAATGCTCATGGCGGCGGAGCACCATATAGAAAGAATATTTCCTGCATCTTTTCTTAAAAAAATGTATCTTTATATGGATAACCCAACTTTGGAGGAGTTTTCTATTGCATTAAAATACAATTTATTATAAAACAATTTAGGGATTTTATTGTTTTTAGTAATATGAAATGTTTATTGTTTTAGTATAAGTGTTATGGATTCTAAACGCCTTTATGATGAGGTTTCTTTTAAAGTCAGTAAGTTGATTACCCAAACTTACAGTACTTCCTTTTCAATTGCTGTAAGTTTTTTGGATGACGAGATGCAGATGGCAATTTGTAGTATCTATGGCTTTGTTCGTTATGCAGATGAGATTGTTGATACATTCCTTCAATATGATAAATTATCGTTGCTCAATAAATTCGAAGCTGATTATTATGAGGCTCAGAAAAGGGGAATCAGCCTGAATCCGGTTTTGCACTCCTTTCAGCTTACTGTAAGTCGGTACAAGATTTCCGATGAACTTATTACGGCATTTCTGACAAGTATGCGATCCGACCTATACAAAACCAGCTATGGCACCAAATCAGAAATCAACACCTATATTTACGGCTCTGCTGATGTGGTAGGACTAATGTGCCTGGCGGTTTTTACAAGAGGAGAACGCGAGCTCTACGAATCGTTAAAAGAACCGGCTAAGAGACTGGGTTCGGCATTTCAAAAAGTAAACTTTTTGCGTGACCTGAAAAACGATACAGAGTTTCTTGAAAGGCAATATTTTCCTGAGATGAGCCAGGGCATATTTAACGACGCGATCAAACAGGCCATTGTAAAAGATATTGAAGAAGATTTTTCATCAGCCAGAAAGGGAATTTCTGATTTGCCCCAAAATGCGAAGTTGGCTGTGATCATCGCTTTTTACTATTACCAGTGTTTGACCAGAAAAGCTAAATATACTCCCGCAAACAAATTATTGACTACCCGGATCAGGATATCCGGGACCCGTAAAATGACTTTGCTGGTAAAGGCGTTATTAATTCATAAACTGAGAATGTTTTAAAAAGAACATAATGTTTGTATACTTAGCCCTTGAAATAGGCGCCATTTTAATTCCCTTAATTTACAGCTACGATCGTAAACTTCAATTTTACCTTAAATTAAAAGCTGTTGTTATTTCTCTGCTCTGCATTGGTTTGGTTTACATTGCAGGAGACATTATTTTCACAAAATATGGAATCTGGGGGTTTAATCCGAAATATCATTCCGGAATATTACTCCTGAACCTGCCCCTGGAAGAGTGGTTGTTTTTTGTCGTAATCCCCTACGCCAGCCTTTTTCTGCACGATACCCTGATTTATCTGTTCCCCCAGGCATTATTGAGCAACAGACAGACCAGTATCGTCTCTGTCATTCTCATTGTCATCTTCGGATTTACGGTAATTACAAATTTACATAAAGTATATACCGAGACTTACCTGACCGTTTCGATATTCGCCATTATTCTCGCTTTGTTTTGGTCTCCGCAGATTCTTAACCGGTTTTATCTTACTTTTATTGTAATCCTTGCCCCGTTTTTTTTGGTGAACTCGGTCCTTACCGGGAGCTTTATTGATGAACCGGTAGTCTGGTATAATAATCTGGAGAATCTGGGGATCCGAATATTTACCGTGCCGGTAGAGGATATCAGTTATGCGTTTAGTTTAATCCTGTTTAATTTGCTTCTAATAGGTAAATTAACCACTTTTTACCAGAAGAAATCGAATAAAGGCCACTCTGAATGAAAATGGATTTAACCCTAAATATTTTGTTCCGGCATCAGTTTCAAACGATACTAATCGTAATTCTCTTCTATTGTGTTGGGTTTCTGGGCCTGGAATTCACTGTTACACAGCCTGTTTTTTTGGCTCTGATCCCTTTCGCCCTTTTGCTTAGTTTTGTGGCAATCCTTCTGTCACATCATTCACAAAGATTCAACGTTGAGTTTGCCGTCCTGTTGCTAATTTTTCTTTTGGGTTATTTTATTGAATTAGCAGGGGTCAATACCCACATGATATTTGGCAATTATCTTTATGGTAATGGTTTAGGAATTAAATTTTTCGGGACTCCGCTTTTGATTGGAATTAACTGGGTGATGGTTGTTTATTGCAGTGCCTCAGTATCAGAATGGATTGGAGGTCCAAGGGTTTTTCAGATTCTTTTGGCTGCTTCTTTAATGGTGCTTTATGATTTCGTACTCGAACATATTGCACCTGTTTTGGATATGTGGAAATGGGAGGGAAATATGATACCATTTCAAAATTATATGGCCTGGTTCACCATTGCAATTGCCTTTCAGGGATTGCTGAAATGGATGAAAGTTAGTCGGATCAACCCTATAGCCGCAGCCATATTTATTTGCCAGTTCCTGTTCTTTGTTCTGATTCTGATATTTTTAAAGTAAATCTCATGATTCTGAAGGCAAGACATCATTTTTTTTACTACCCGTTTTTCAGATTATACGCGGGTTGGATTATCCACAGGCATTTTGGAACGGTAGTGGTCTGCGGGGAATTCAAAGATCGTAATCTTCCGGTCCTTTTGTTGGCAAACCATTTTAGCTGGTGGGATGGTTTTTTTGCCATGTATTTAAATGTGAATATCTTAAAGCGGAAATTTCATTTTATGATGCTCGAGGAACAATTAAGGAAATTTTTCTTCTTTAATAAAACCGGGGGATATTCTGTCCGGAAAAATTCCAGGAATATCATAGAATCGATGAATTATACCTCCGAGTTGCTGCATGATCAGCAAAATATGGTTCTCCTCTTTCCACAGGGTAAGATAGAGACAGTATATAAAGATTCGTTCCGGTTTGAATCCGGGATCGGGCGTCTGATTGAGAAAGCAGGGGATTCTGTCCAAATTCTGTTCATGGTAAATCTGATCGACTATTTCTCAAGCCGCAAACCCGGTCTTTATATGTATATTTCAGAATATCAAGGTTCTGGGCTGGATGTGGCTTCGGTACAGGAAGCTTATAACCGCTTTTTCAGGGAGTGCATTTCTGCCAACGCTTTAAAATCAAACGACTAAATGTTTACACTTGCGATAATTGTCGTTTTTTTCACCATGCTTCAGTTAATGGTCGCCGCTGCAAATCTTCTTTTGAAGCCCGATTTGGACGATAACCTAAATGATACGGATTATTTGGTTTCAGTCTTAATCCCGGCCCGGAATGAAGCAAAAAACATTGGGATAATCCTTAATGATGTGTGCCGGCAACCCTATAAAAATCTCGAAATCATCGTATTCGACGATCAGTCGGAGGATGGGACTGCCCGGATTGTTGAGGAAATTGCAAAAACAGATTCCAGGATTCAATTGGTCCGGTCGGACAATCTGCCTGCAGGCTGGCTTGGGAAAAACTTCGCCTGCCACTCCCTGGCCACTCAGGCAAAGGGCGATTATCTGTTGTTTTTAGATGCGGATGTGCGGATTCAGGGAGACATTATTCGTCAGGTAACCGGATATGCCGAGAAACACAAGCTTGGACTACTTTCGCTTTTTCCCCGGCAACAAATGGTTAGTTTTGGTGAGAAGATCACGGTTCCGGTTATGAATTTTATCTTGCTGACACTCCTTCCGCTGCCTTTTGTATTGTGGTCCCGCTTTGCATCGCTGGCAGCTGCGAACGGGCAGTTTATGCTGTTTAATACTCAGATATATAAATCTTTAAATCCTCACGAATACAAAAGAAAACATAAAGTTGAGGATATTGCCATAGCACGTTATTTTAAGCATAAGAGAATTCCTGTCGCTTGTCTGACTGGTGATGAATCGATCCAATGTCGGATGTATCGTGGATTTGATGAGGCTGTTAATGGCTTTTCAAAGAATATTACGGCATTTTTTGGGAATTCCTTTTTACCTGGTGTTCTATTCTGGCTTACCACGACTTTGGGGATCATACCGGTTTTCATCTCTTTTCAGTTCGGGATAGTTATCTGCTATATTTTCATGGTTGTGGTGATAAGAATTCTGGTGTCGGTTACAAGCAAACAGAGTATCCGGAATAATTTACTGTATCTAATTCCGCAGCAACTGGTTATCGGGTGGTTGCTTTTTCGTGCATTTACCTTTAAATATTTAATTCAATATCAATGGAAGGGACGAAATATCGGTTAATTATTTTTTTTCTGATTGTTTTTACTTCATCCCTGATGGGGAATAACAAGAAAGATATCTATAATGCATATCTCAATAACACAATGCCGGTTTGGAAGGGTATTATTGACCAATTGGCGGGCAATCCTGACAAAAGCAATGACCTTTTGCAGGAACTGGTTAATTATCAGTATGGCTATATTGCATGGTGTATCGGGAATAATCACAGGGATGAAGCGGCAATCTACCTTAAACAAGCCGAGAATAACCTGAAACTGCTTGAGGCGCAAAAGTTTCAGGTTTCAAGGATCTATGGATACAAATCAGCTTTTTATGGTTTTCATATTGCAATGAGCCTGTTTTCGGCGCCATTTCTCGGCCCTAAAAGCGCTGCTGCCGCAAAACAGGCAATCAGCAGTAATCCTGATGATTTTTTTGGTTATGTCCAGATGGGAAATGTCCAGTTTCATGCTCCCTCCCTTATGGGTGGTTCAAAGCCACAAGCTCTTAAAAACTATTTAAAAGCCAGGGTATTGATGGAAAGCCAGGGGGCGGGAATCGGTGATGACTGGAATTATCTCAGTCTGCTTATTTCCATCGCAAAGAGCTACGAGGCATTAAATGAAATAAACAACGCAAAACTAATTTATGAGGAAATCCTCAGATCTGTACCGCAGTTTAAATGGGTCAGAGATGAGTTGTATCCTCAGTTATTAACGAAATTAAAATAAAAAATGATGGGAAAACATGTTCTGATTGTGGGAGCCGGAATCGGTGGTCTTGCAACTGCCTTACGCCTGGCAAAAAAAGGGTATCAGGTAGAGATTATTGAAAAGAATAGCCAGGCAGGCGGAAGGCTGAACCAAATAAAGAAAGACGGGTTCACCTTCGATACCGGCCCGAGCTTCTTCAGTATGTCGTATGAATTCACTGAATTTGCCAAAGAGTGCAATATTGAGCTTCCGTTCAACTATGTGTCTCTGGATCCCTTGTATACGGTAAATTTCAGCAGAAGCCCCAAAACATACCGGCTTTACAAGGATATTCATAAGCTGGCGGAGCAGTTTAAAGATGTTGAGCCGGATTTCGAAATTAAAATGAACAGGTACCTTAAAAAAGGCAAATCACTCTTCGATGATACGGTCGATGTGGTCATTAAGGATAATTACAACTCCCTGTTTGCCTATCTGATTACCCTGATGAAAGTAAATCCGGTCCATCTGCCGGTACTTTTCCGCAATTTCTGGCAACAGGTTTGCAGGTATTTCTCTTCGGATGATGCCCGTGAAATCATATCTCTTGTGGCTTTTTTTCTCGGACGAACCCCCTTCGATACACCTGCAGTCTACACACTGCTTTCTTATACCGAATTCCAGCACGACGGTTATTACAATGTGGAGGGGGGAATGTACAAGATTGTTGAAGGGATTTTAGGGGAACTTGAAAAAGAAAATGTAAAAATTACCTATAATACGGAAATAGTTGATTTTGTGGCTAATGGCCGGAAGTTGGAAGCTCTTGTTGATCAGAATAACCGGCATTGGAAGAGCGATATTGTGGTTGTAAACAGCGATGCCGCTTCCTTTCGTGGAAGGATATTTAAACGCCCCCGGTTTTCGGAAGCAAAACTCGACAAGATGGAATGGACCATGGGTCCGCTTACCATTTATATCGGACTGAAATGTAAACTTCCCCAGGTTGAACATCATAATTATTTCCTTGGTGATAATTTTAAGGAGTATGCCAATAAGGTGTTTCAATCATCGGGAACACTTCAAAAGCCGTATTATTATGTAAATGTTATATCGCGCAACAATCCCGGCTGTGCCCCCGAAGGTTGCGAGGGGCTGTTCTTCGTCTGTCCGGTACCCGATCTGCGCTTTAAAAAGAACTGGGATGACAAGGAGGAGATAGTTAACAGTATTCTCACTGATTTCTCTGCACGGATAGGTAAGGATATTCTGCCCGAGATCATCTCCAAAATCATTTATACTCCGGAAGACTGGCAGAATCAGTATAATCTCCACCGGGGAAGTGGCCTGGGGCTTTCTCACAAGATGTTTCAGATCGGCGCTTTTCGTCCCGCAAATTTTGACGAAGTGTTTAAGAATGTCTTTTATGTTGGAGCGTCCACAGTTCCGGGAACCGGTTTGCCTATAACGATGATCAGTTCAAAACTGGTGGTTAGAAGAATTGAGAAAATGAAGATGAGTTAATTTGATAATATTTCTTATAAAACCTTAAAGCGTCTGTTTACCTTGTTGTTAAAATTAAATCTCTGTATAAGAATTGGACTAATAGAGTATGAATCTTTTAGGATCACTTATCTTTGTCTGAAATTATTGAATTTGGTCAGATGGAGGGTAATTTAAATTATCGTCAGGCACTTACAAAAGCAATGGCATTTTGCAGTCAATCTGAAAGGTGTCGTTTGGATGTGACTGCAAAACTAAAACAGTGGGAACTTTCAGATGAAGAGATTGCCGGTGCGCTGAATTACCTGATTGCAGAACGGTTT